>ERZ1023282.20-NODE-20-length-134952-cov-6.398534_pt1 | contig 134952 bp, 129 predicted proteins | sample MGYA00521262_ERZ1023282 | MGnify/ENA primary metagenome ERZ1023282 (study PRJEB32759, sample SAMN07749867) | skin metagenome | biome: transportation; feature: city; material: polyester macromolecule | host: Homo sapiens | place: Hong Kong:KT line | collected... | reverse complement strand
CCGATGCCGGGCGCCGTCTGGACGGGGTCGAGTTGGTCAAGGTGCAGGATGAGCCGGACACGCCACCCGAGGAGCTGTTCAGCCCTGAAGCCGAACCGCCGCCACCACCCGCTGCGCCGCCGGCGCTGTCGGCGCCACAGCGCCCCAGCATCAATGTGCCGACCCTGCCCATTGCGGCAGCGGAGGTCGGCAACATCGCCGTGCCGCTCAACAGTGGCAACAATCTGGGCGTGGGGCTGGCCAGCGCCGGCAGCTTTGCCGGTTTTGCGGGGCAGGGCAGTGGTGCCGGGTCCGGTGGTGATGGTGGCGGTCGCGGGTTTACCGGCAAGCCGCTGGTGCCGCTGTCCACCGCACGTCCGCAGATGCCGAAATGGGCCTGCGAGAAAGGTATTCGGGGGTGGGTGGAGGTGATGTTCACGGTGATGCCGAATGGCCGCGTGCGCAACGTCAAGCTGATCGATGCCGATCCGCGCGGGGTGTTCGAGGCGGCCGCCATCGAAAGCATCGGCAACTGGATCTACGAGCAGACCGACCGCGCCCGTGAGGTGAAGCAGCGGGTGCCGATGAATCCCGAAGACTGCGCGTACAACTGGCGATGATGCGGCGAGCCCTCCTGATCCTGGCGACGGCGCTGCCGACGGCGACCCTGGCCCAGCAATATCGCAGCGAGGTGCGAGAGCTGCCGACGCCGCCGGCCGAGCAGACGGCTTCGCCGGAAACCCTGCTCAAGACCACCACGGACCCCTATCAGCGCGCGCTGCTCCTGCGCGACCTTGCCGCGCAGGCGGCACGCGAGGGCAACAACCAGAAGGCGCTCGAATATCTCAACCAGGCGCTGGCGACCAATGCCCTGTCAGGGATCGCCGCGGAGCAGATGCGGGAGATGCAGGGGCAGTTGCTGCTGGGCACCGGCGCCTACAAGCAGATGCAGGGGCAGCTGGAAGCGCAGGTCCGGCAAGGCAACGCCACCCCGGAGATCAAGGTGGCCCTGGCTGCGGCCTATCTGGAAGACAAGCGCTATCGCGATGCCCTGCCTCTGCTGCGCGATGCCGTGAAGGCTGTGCCCGATGCGGATATCTCCTGGCGACGGGCCTTGATGGCGTCGCTGCTGGGGACCGGAGCGCACCGCGAGGCGTTGCCGCTGCTGGAGGCGCTGCTGCGGGAGGATCCGCGGCAGGGCGAGGACTGGCTGCGACTGGCCGCGCTGCACCTGAAGCTGGGCAACAAGGCGCGCGCGGCGGCAGTGATGGAAGTGGCGCAGCGACTCGGATTCCTGCAATCGCCCGAAGACCGTCTGCGGCTGGTCAGCCTGGTGGCCGATCTCGGCGCGCCGTTCGAGTCGGGGTCGCTGCTGAAGGCCTGGATGGAGGACGGCACCCTGGCCGACAACGTGGCCAATCGGCGTTTCCTGGCGCAGCTGTGGCTGGCGGCCCGCGAGGCGTCGTTGGCGATTCCGGCACTGGAGCGCGTGCTGGCCCAGCAGGCCGACCCGACGGTCATGCGGCAGCTGGCGCAGCAGTACATGGACCGAGAAGCCTACGGGCAGGCGGCGGCCGTGTTGGCGCGGCTGGTCGCGCAGGAGGGCGCCAAGGGCGACACCCTGATGCAGTTGGCGACGGCGCAGTATCAGCAGGCCGACGTGGAGGCTGCCCTGTCCACGTTCCGGCAGGCGGCTGTGCTGCGCGACCGTCATGCCGCGCTGGCACAGGAGTGGGTGAAGTATCTGGAGACCGGCAAGGCGCGCGAGCAGGCCCTGGCCGCGGCAGCCGAGCGTCGTGATCGCGAGGACGAAGCCATTGCGCTGTCCGGCCGTATCGCCGGAGGGCAGACCGTGGCCCTGGCGGCGGCCGATGCGGCCAGCGGCGGCGGGGCAACCACCGGGGCCGGGGGGGCACCGCGTGGCGGGCTGACGCCGGTCGGGGCCGAGCAGTCCGCCAATGCCAGTGGCGAGATCCCGGCCTGGACCGGGGGTATCACCGCTGACCGCCGGCCGGACGGCTTTGTCATGGGGCAGGCCTTGCCGGACCCCTATGCCGACGAGCAACCCCGATTCACCATCACGGCGGACAACCTGTCCCGCTATGCCGACCGCCTGACGCGCGCGCACCGCAAGCTGCTGGAAGCCCTGCCGGGCTACCGCATGCCGGTGTTCACCAGTCACCGCAGCGTGGCCTACCCGGACGCGATCTATCAGGCCACGGCAGCCAACCGCGAACGCGCCAGCCTGGAAGGGCCGGACGCGCTGGTGGGGGCGAAGCTCGGCTTCCCGTTCCCGCAGCCGAGAACCGGGGTGGAGATCATGTGGAATCACCGCACGCGCTATCGCGGCGATACGGTGGATTCGCGCTACGGCCAGGCGGTGGTGCAGCCGAAGGGGACGGTGACGGCACGCAATGATCAGCGTTTCCGGGTGCGTTTCCGCTACGCCAACATTGCCGAGCCGGCCGATCTGGCCAGCGAGAACTATATTGCCCTCGGCATCTCCGCGATCTACGAGGGGGGACGCTCGCCGGACATCATCGGCCTGTTCCACGAGACGGCCAATTCACAGAAGCAGTCACGCAATGTCTGGGTGCTGCTGACCAAGCTCGGGCGCATGTTGCGCATCCCGCCGGTGGGCTACGACCAGCCGTTCCCGGCCACCGAGAGCATGGAGTTCATCGACATGGTGGACATGTACAACGGTGCCTTCGACCGCTATGTGTGGAAACTGGTGGGCAAGCGCGAGCTGTACATCCCCTACAACGCTTACCGTCTCAACCGCGCCGATGCGGATCCCGACGCGCTGCTCACGCCACGGTATCCCGATCCCACCGATGCCCGCTACGAGTTGCATCGCGTCTGGGTGATCGAGGCCAGCGAGCGCGGCGGCAAGCGTCACGCCTTCGGCAAGCGGACCTTCTATGTCGACGAGGATTCCTGGACGGTGGTGATGGTCGAGAACGAGGACCATGACGGCCGACTGTGGCGCTTCCAGGAAGGGCATCTGGTAGCCGAATACGACGTGCAGGCCGCGTGGACGCGACCGGTGGTCACCTACGATTTCAAGGACGGGCGCTACTTCATCAACCGCGTGTTCGCGGGATACGACCACTTCCAGTACAACGAACCGATGACCGACAGCGAGTATCTGCCCGCGGTGGTGAAGCGGACCTACACTCGCTGAGGGCTGAGGCTCAGGCCGGGGGCAGGTGGCGGTTGAGTACCGCGCCGAACAGGGGCAGCAGGCGCGTGACTTCATCTTCGGCGCCGTCCCGGAATTTGTCGTAGGTGCGGCGGACGTTGTCGGAGGCCTTGGCAGCGCGGGCATCGGCGACACCCAGCAGGCTGCGAACCGCGCGCCCGGTATGTTGCTGCAGGAAGGCGGCGAAATCGGCAGTCGGTGCCGTCTGGAACTCGCGGTACAGCGGTTCGAGCGCTGCCAGGAAGTCCGGCAGCATGCGTTCGGTCGCCCGTTCGACGATGCCGGGCCGGGCCTTCTTCAGCATTGCGTAGCCGGTTTTGTAGGCCATGCCCTTGAGCCCACCGCGCTTGGCGATGAACTGCTCGACCATGGCCACGGTGTCGGCTTGCAGGGCGGCACGATCCGCTGGACTCAGTAGACTCTCGACCAATGATTTCATGAGGGGTGGGGAATGACCGACAAGCAGGACGGTCCGAAATCTAGCATGACCCGATTAAAGACCCAGCCATTCGAGCGCAACGTGGCCCTGACACGTCTCGGCCTGGGGACCGGGGGGCGTTTCGTGGCGCACTCGCTGGCCAATGTGTTCCGCAGCGATGCCGAGCGCGAGGCTGCCGACCGGGACTTCTACCGTGCCCGAGCGGAGACCCTGGCCGCGTCGCTGGGGGAGCTCAAGGGCAGCGTCATGAAGGCCGGGCAGATGCTCTCGCTCTACGGTCAGTATTTTTTGCCGCCGGAGGCGGTGAGCATCCTGTCCGGCCTGCAGGACGACACGCCACCGGTGGCCTGGAACGTGGTGCAGCCGGTGCTGGCACGTGCGCTCGGGCGCCGCAAGCTGGCGGAGTTGGAGATCGACGAGCGCCCGATGGCGGCCGCCTCACTGGGGCAGGCGCATCGCGCGCGGCGCAAGTCGGACGGTCTGTCGCTGGTGGTCAAGATCCAGTATCCGGGGGTGGCGGATGCCATCGAGAGCGACATCCGCAGCCTGTCGCGGCTGGTCGGGCTTTCGCGCCTGGCGCCCAAGGGTCTGGATCTGGATCCGGTGTTCATGGAAGTGCGGGAGATGCTTCACCGCGAAGTGGACTACCTGGCAGAGGCGCACTTCACACGGGAGTTCGGTCAGCGGCTGGCGGCGGAGGGCCGTTTCGTGGTGCCCCAGGTGCTCGATGACTACAGCACCGATCGGGTGCTGACCACCACCTTCGAGGCCGGGGAGCCGGTGCGCAGTGCGGCAGTGCAGGATCTGTCGCTGGCGCGGCGCAATGCGCTGGGGGCGGATTTCCTGTCGCTGTTCCTGCGTGAGTTCCTGTCCTGGGGCATGGTGCAGACCGATCCCCATTTCGGCAACTACCGGATCCGCCCCGGTGATGGTGGCGCTCAGCAGGATCGCATCGTGCTGCTGGACTTCGGGGCGACCCGGGTGTTCGGGCGCGGCTTCATCGACGCCTACAGCGAGATCATGCGCGGGGCGCTGACCCGCGACCGTCCACGTATCTACGCCGGTTCCCGTGCCATCGGGCTGATGGGCGAGGAGTTCCCGACGTCGGTGATGGCGGCGTTTGCACGGTTGTGCGAGTGCATCGTCGAGCCGTTTGACGATCCCGACAGCGGGACCGTGCCGGCCGAGCTGCTGACGGCCGACGGCGCCTATCGCTGGGGGGCGTCCGATCTGCCCATGCGGGTCGGCCGTATTGCCTCGCGCAATGCCTTGTCGATGTATTTCCGCGTGCCGCCGCGCGAGATCGTGTTCCTCCACCGCCGCCTCGCCGGGGTGTTCATCATGCTGTCGGCCCTTCGCTGTGAGCTGCGGACGCGTGAGACGCTGCTGGAGGCGCTGTCCCTGTCCTGACACAGTCAGGCTGACGCGGACCGGTGGCAGGGGCGCGGCAAGGGATACCATCGGGGCCCCGTCCCGGAGTCGCTGACATGCCTGTTCGCAATGCCCCTTCTGTGCTGCCCACGACACTGCGGCTGATGGCGGACCGCCTGGGGCGTCGCTGGCGTGGCGAAGGTGCGCGGGGCATCCCCGACTTCCGCGCGCGCGTCACGGCCGTGGTCGGTGCCCTGGGCGAAGCCGCGCCGACCCTGCAGTGGGTGGCACTGACACCGGGCGGCGACTGGTTCGATACCGGTCTGGACCTGGCGCCCGGAGCGTCGGTCAGTGTGCTGGCAGACGGCATGGTATGGCTGGCACGCGCGCTCGATGTCGGCTTCGGCCCGGCGGTCGGCCTGTGGTACCGGGTGGGCGATGCGCCGCTGAGGAAGCTCAGCGCGGCATCGGCCTTGATCGACAGTGGTGATGGCGGTCGCCTGCGCTTCACCACCAAACCGCCGGGCGAGTTCGCCAGCCCCCGCGGGGATTTCGAGAACGCGCTGTCGCGGGCGCCGCTCAAGGGCGGCTACACGATTGCGGTGCTGTCCTGGCCGGCTCTGGCCGGGGAAACACTGGCGCGTGCTGCCGACCTTGACGCCCCGCTGTTCTCGCCGCTGCACGAACAGCTGGCACGACCGTCACACCCGCCCGCCGGATGGCACTACCTGTGGCGTCTGGGGGAGGGACGCATTTTCGTACCGGACGACGCGAAGGCAGGGCGGGTGTGCTGCCATACCCATGCGGACGTCGGCATCCTGCAGTTTCCGGTGACCCATGCGCTCAACGAGGAAAGCCGGCTCGACTGGCGCTGGTGCGTGGAGCAGCTGCCCTCGCGCCTGCCCGAGCACACCGCGCCCACGCACGACTACCTGTCGATTGCCGTGGAGTTCGAGAACGGTCTTGATCTGACCTATATGTGGAGCGTGTCGCTGCCGGAAGGCACGATCTTCCAGTGTCCGCTGCCCTGGTGGGATCAACGCGAAACCCACTGGGTGGTGCGCAGCGGTCACCGGCAGCTGGGTGAGTGGCTGAGCGAATCCCGGCCGCTGCTGGCCGACTACCGGCGCGCCATCGGCGGGCCGGACCCGTCGCGGGTGGTGGCGGTGTGGCTGATCGCCAACACGGCCTTCCAGCGGGGACATGGCCGTTGCCAGTACGAGGGCATCGCCCTGTCCACCGGCGACCGACGGGACTCCATCGCCTGAATGTCGTACGCCGCCGTCGTGCGGCGCTGTCCGTGCAGTTCGATCGCGGACGAACGCCGGTCCGAAGCGGATGAGCGGTCTCAACCCGACGCTGTCGACGGCCGATACGCCGTTCAAGACCGTCCTGGTGTGCGACCGTGCAAATCGACCTTCCCACCCGCTGCACGCTTGCCGATGCCGAAGCGCTGAAGGCGCAGCTATGCGAAGCGCTCGCGCCCGCGGGGGCGGACGTCACGATTGATGCCTCTGCGGTCACGCAGGTGGGCACGGCCGTGCTGCAGCTGCTGCTGGCCCTGAAGGGCGACCTCGGTGCCCAGGGGCGTGCCCTGCGATGGCAGTCGCCCTCACCGGCCTTCGTCGGCGCAGCCGAGCAGCTGTTTCTCCTTCACGCCCTCGATCTTCCGTCCCCCCGGTCCTGAAGCGGAGCCGCCGACCATGCCCCGAATCCTTGCCGTAGATGACTCCTCCTCGATGCGCCAGATGGTCAGCTTCACGCTGACGGGTGCCGGTTATGAGGTGACCGAAGCCGAAGACGGTGCCATCGCGCTCGACAAGGCACGCGGTGGCCAGTTCGATCTGGTGCTGGCCGACGTCAACATGCCCAACCTCGATGGCATCAGCCTGATCAAGGCACTGCGTGGTCTGCCGGACTACCGCTATACGCCCATGCTGATGCTGACCACCGAGGCGGGTGATGGCAAGAAGCAGGAAGGGCGTGCGGCCGGTGCCACCGGCTGGATCGTCAAACCCTTCAACCCCGAGCAGCTGCTGGCCACGCTGAAGCGGGTGCTGCCCGCATGAGCATCGACCTGTCCCGTTTCCACGCCGGATTCTTCGAGGAGAGCCTCGAAGGCCTGGCGGTGATGGAGGCGGGCCTGCTGGCGCTCGAGAATGGCAGCGCCGACGGTGAAACCCTGCACGCGATCTTCCGTGCCGCGCACTCCATCAAGGGCGGGGCCGGCAGCTTCGGGTTCGCCCGGATCAGTCAGGCCACCCATCATCTGGAAACCCTGCTCGACGAACTGCGCGGCGGCCACCGGCAGGCCGATGCCGCGGTGCTCGGCGCCCTGTATCAGTCGGTGGATGGGGTGCGCGCCATGATTGCCGCGGCGCAGTCCGGTACCGCCCTGCCGGAGGCGCGCATCCAGGCGTTCGAGGCGGCACTCAAGGCTGTGCTGGCGGCGGAGACGACGCCGGTGCCCCCAGGCGTGGTGGCGCACACGGCTACCGCTGCGCCGGAGGTGTGGACGCTGCACTTCGCCCCGTCGGCCGCCCTGCTGTCGACCGGTAACGAGCCCCTGCTGTTGATGCAGGCGCTGTCCGAGCTGGGGCGCCTGAGCGGCGAGGTCTGCATACCGGCCGACCTGCACCTGCCCGATCTGGCCCCCGACGACTGCCGGCTTGCCTGGCGGCTGCGTCTCGAAACCGCTGCGGATGAGGCGACCCTCCGTGACATCTTCGCCTGGGTCGAGGACTGCTGCAGTCTGACCCTGAGCCGCGAGCCTGCGGCCGCCTCGCCGGCGCCCCCGGTGGAGCCGGCGATGGCTGCGGAGCGCACCGCCACCGCCGCGGTGCCGGCGCGGCTGCCCACCGCTTCCATCCGGGTGGGCGTGGACAAGGTGGATGCGCTGATCAATCTGGTCGGCGAGTTGGTCATCACCCAGGCCATGCTGCAGCAGGCCAGCAGTGAGCTGGACCCGGTCGCCTTCGAGCGCCTGCACGCCGGTCTCGCGCAGCTGGAACGCAATACCCGCGCGCTGCAGGCCTCGGTGCTGGCGGTGCGGATGCTGCCTGTAGGCACGGTCTTTTCCCGGTTCCCGCGCCTGGTTCGGGACCTCTCCGACCAGCTCGGCAAGAAGGTGCGGCTGGTGCTCGATGGTGAAGGCACCGAGCTCGACAAGGGCATGATCGAGCGCATCACCGATCCGCTGACCCACTTGCTGCGCAACGCGCTGGACCATGGCCTGGAAACACCCGCCCAGCGGCTGGCGGCCGGCAAAGCCGAGGAGGGCCGGCTCAAGCTGTCCGCGCGTCATGCCTCCGGTGCCATCGTGCTGGAGATCGAGGATGACGGTCGCGGTCTCGACCGTGACCGGATCGTCGCCCGCGCCATCGATCGCGGCATCATCGCGCAACCCCCGGCCACGGCGGCCGAGATCGACCAGCTGATTTTCGAGCCCGGCTTCTCCACCGCCGAGGCGGTGACCGATGTGTCGGGACGCGGCGTCGGCATGGATGTGGTGCGCAAGAACGTGCTGGCCCTCGGCGGGCGCATTGACCTCACCACCACTCCCGGGGCGGGGACGCGCATCACCGTGCGACTGCCGCTGACGCTGGCCATTCTCGATGGCATGAGCATCGCGGTGGGGGATGAGGTCTTCATCGTGCCCATCGCCAGCGTGCTGGAAAGTTTTCTGCCGGGACCGGAGCACCTGCCGCCACTGGCCGGCAATGCCTGTCTGGTGAAGGTGCGGGAGCGCTATCTGCCGCTGGTCCGGTTGTCGGAGCGCTTTGGTCTGCCACGGCGCGATGACGGCCCCGGCATTGCCGTGGTGGTGGAGGCCGATGGCCGCCGGCTGGCGCTCATGGTCGATGCCCTGGTCGGCCAGCAGCAGGTGGTGATCAAGAGTCTGGAGCAGAACTACCAGACGGTCCCGGGCATCGCCGGGGCCACGATTCTCGGGGACGGGCGCGTGGCGCTGATTCTCGATGTGGCGCAGCTGGCCAGCGAATCCGCGCTGGCCGTGGCGGCCTGACAACCGGAGACGACGATGGATGGTGGCAACGCCCCCCCCGACGCAGCCGAGACCAACACGGTCGGCGCCGAGTATCTGACCTTCTGCCTGGGCAGCGAGCACTACGGTGTCGACATCCTGAGGGTGCAGGAGATTCGTGGATACGATGCCGTCACCCGACTGCCCGCCGCACCCGCTTTCATCAAGGGGGTGATCAACCTGCGCGGCACCATCGTGCCGGTGGTGGACATGCGCATCAAATTCGGACTGGGCGAGCCGGTCTACGACAGTTTCACCGTGATGGTGATCCTCAACGTGGCCGATCGTGTGATCGGCATGGTGGTGGACCGGGTTTCCGACGTGGTGCGACTGAGCCCCGACGACATCCGCACCACCCCTGAATTCGGCAGTGGCCTCGACGTGCGCTATGTCGCCGGGCTGGCCGAACGAGACGGTCAGATGCTGATCGTTGTCGATATCGAAAAACTCTTCAAAAGCCAGGAGATGGCGCTGTTCGACAGCGCCGTGTCCGCATGACTGCCCAGACCCAACGGGAGCGATCCATGTCAGACCAAACGCCCTTTTTCTCGCGTCCGGAGGCGCCGCTCGTCGGGCTTGCCGGCATCGCCGTGGCCCTGCCGGCCCTGTGCCTTGCGCACATGGCGGGTGGCTTGAGCATGTCCGCCTGGACACTGGGCACCGTTGCCCTGGTGGCGGCGGCCGGCTTCCTTGCCTGGCGGGCCCATCGGGCCGCGGTCCAGGCCGCGCAGTCGGTGGCGGCCGGCACCGCCGAGTGGCGAGAGCGTCTCGACGCGGCCGAGGCCGGACAGCGCGCCATGAAGCAGCAGCTCGACGCGCTGGACCGCTCCCAGGCCATGATCGCCTTCACGCCGACCGGCGAGATCCTCAGCGCCAATCAGAATTTCCTGTCGACCGTGGGGTACGCACTCGACGAGATCCAGGGCAAGCACCACAGCCTGTTCGTGGCGCCGGAGGAACGCGCCAGTGAAGCCTATCGGGCGTTCTGGGAAAAGCTGGGGCGCGGCGAGTTCGATGCCGGCCAGTATCGCCGCGTGGGACGCGACAACCGGGAGGTCTGGATCCAGGCCACCTATAACCCGGTGCTTGACGAGAATGGACGTGTCACGCGCGTGGTCAAGTACGCCGCCGACATCACCACGCAAAAAATGGCGGCGCTGGCGGTGGAGCGCGCCGAACTCGAGCGTCAGGAGAAAGCGCGGCATCAGGCCGAGGAAAACCAGCGGATCAAGATGGCCCTGGACTCGGTGACCACCAACGTCATGATCGCCGACGCCGACCGCAACATCATCTACATGAACGGCGCCGTACGCGGCATGCTCGACACGGCGGAATCGGACATTCGCAAGGAGTTGCCGAACTTCGATGTGCGCAGTCTGATGGGGGGCAGTATCGATCGCTTCCACAAGAACCCCGAGCATCAGCGTCGCATGCTGGAGAAGCTCGCGGCCACCCACACCACGGAACTGAAGCTCGGCGGGCGCACCTTCGGCCTGATCGTCTCGCCGGTGGCGGATGCCGACGGCAAGCGGCTCGGCACGGTGGTCGAGTGGCGTGATCGCACGGACGAAGTGCGGCTGCAGGGTGAGTTGGCGGCGCGTGCCGAGCTGGAACAGCGGACTGCGGCGGAGAACCTGCGCATCCGTCAGGCGCTCGACAACGTCAGCACCAATGTGATGATCGCCGACAACGACCGGCAGGTGACCTACACCAACCGGGCGGTGACCGAGATGCTGGTCAACGCCGAAGCCGATATTCGCAAGGATCTTCCGCAGTTCGATGCGCGCAAGGTGTTGGGGGGGAGCATCGACGTCTTCCACAAGAACCCGGCGCATCAGGCGCGGATGCTGAGTGAACTCAAGAGCGTGCATCGGGCCCAGATCGCCGTCGGCGGGCGGACTTTCAGCCTGATCGTGAACCCGATCATCGATGATCAGGGGCAGCGTCAGGGCACCGTTGTCGAATGGCGTGATCGTACCGAGGAAGTGGCGGTCGAGGCCGAGGTGGCGAGCATCGTCACTGCGGCCAACAACGGCGATTTTTCGGAACGCATCAGTCTCGCCGGCAAGCAGGGCTTCTTCCAGGCCCTGGGGGGCGGCATCAATTCGCTGCTCGATACCAACGAAAAGGCGTTCAAGGAGGTGTTGCGCATTCTGGGTGCCATGTCGGCCGGCGACCTCACCCAGCGCATCACCGACGAGTACAGCGGTACCTTTGCGCAGCTCAAGGAGGATGCCAACGGCACGGTCGACAAGCTGACCGGGATGATCACCCAGATCAAGCAGGCCACGGATTCCATCAACACTGCGTCGAAGGAGATTGCCGCCGGCAACCTCGACCTGTCGCGGCGTACCGAGCAGCAGGCTGCCAGCCTGGAGGAAACCGCCAGCTCGATGGAAGAGCTGACCAGTACGGTCAAGCAGAACGCCGAGAACGCCAAGCAGGCCAACCAGCTGGCGATTGGCGCCGCGGATGTCGCCGGCAAGGGCGGCAAGGTGGTGTCGGAGGTGGTGACCACCATGAGCGCGATCACCGACTCGTCGAAGAAGATCGCGGACATCATCGGGGTGATCGACGGCATTGCCTTCCAGACCAACATCCTCGCGCTCAACGCGGCGGTGGAGGCCGCCCGTGCCGGTGAGCAGGGGCGTGGGTTCGCGGTGGTGGCGTCCGAGGTGCGCTCACTGGCGCAGCGTTCGGCCGCGGCGGCGAAGGAGATCAAGGCACTCATTTCCGATTCGGTGGACAAGATCCAGGGTGGATCGGAACTGGTGGAGACCGCCGGTCGCACCATGGACGAGATCGTCAATTCGGTGAAGCGGGTGACCGACATCATGGGTGAGATCACCGCGGCCAGCCTGGAGCAGAGCCAGGGTATCGAGCAGATCAACCAGACCGTGACGTCCATGGACGAAGTGACGCAGCAGAACGCCGCACTGGTGGAAGAGGCGTCTGCAGCCGCACGATCGCTGGAGGAGCAGGCCGGGGGGCTGGCCGATTCCGTGGCGAGCTTCCGTTTGGCGCAGGGTGGCGGCACGCCGCCGCCGTCGTCCAAGGTCACGCCGCTGCCGACCGCTGGCCGTGCGGGGGTGCCGCCGCCACGCAAACCGGCCCCGCGGCCCAGTCGGCCCGCCGGCAACGCGGCACAGGCGGCAGCCAGCGATGACGACTGGACCGAGTTCTGAGCCGCGGCCATGGCCACCGTTCGGGTCTCACGTGGATGTCCCTTTCGCCCGGCCTGCTGGCTGGTATGGCTGGCCAACTACGGGCTGGCCCTGAGCGGTACACCGATGGCATTTGAACCCCGGGGCCGCCTGTTCGGCGGCCCCGCGATCCGGCGCCGCCGCGCGCCGCTGCTTCCGGGACCATGATCCATGCCGCTGTCCACTGCCGCGCCGGACATCGATGCACCCGAGGGTGCAGCCAAGCGTGATGTCCGGTTCAACCGCCGACATTTCGACCGCGTCCGTGCGCTGATTCATCGCTTTGCCGGTATCGCCCTGTCGGATGCCAAGCAGGACATGGTGTACAGCCGGTTGATCCGTCGCATGCGTGCCCTGGGCGTGGACAGCTTCGACGCTTACCTCGACGGGCTGGAGGATCCGGCGCACCCCGAGCACACGCCGTTCATCAACGCCCTCACCACCAACCTCACGGCGTTTTTCCGGGAAGCCCATCACTTCTCGCGCCTGCGGCAGCACTTGCGGCGGCCCGGTGCCCCGTCGCAACCCCTGATCTGGTGCGCTGCAGCCAGTACCGGGGAGGAGCCCTATTCGCTGGCGATCACCGCCTGCGAAGCTTTCGAGTCGCTGCGCCCTCCGGTGCGCATCATCGCCACGGACATCGATACCGATGCACTGGCGGTGGGCCGCGGCGCTTGCTATCCCTTGCAACGGCTGGCGCCGCTGACCGACGAGCAGAAGCGGCGATTCGCGCTGCGGGGTCGGGGACGCCACGAAGGCTACGCGAAGATGCGGACGGAGTTGCAGCAGCTGATCCGCTTCGAGCCCTGGAACCTGCTCAGTGCGCAGCGCCCCCCGTTCCGCGAGGTGGATGCTGTGTTCTGTCGCAACGTCATGATCTACTTCGACAAGCCGACGCAACTCACGGTGCTGGAAACCCTGCACGGCGTCATGCGGCCGGACGCGCTGATGTTTGCCGGCCACTCCGAAAGCTTTTTCCACGCCCAGCACCTGTTTCGCAGCCTGGGCCAGACCGTCTATGCACGGGTCGGCGGAGGGCAGCCATGAATGCCCGACCCGACAAGGCAGTGGCCGGTCAGCCCACCCTCAAGGTGTTGCCGGGCGGGTATCACGCGGATCACCGGGAGGTGGTGCTGGTGACCACGCTGGGGTCCTGTGTGTCGGCCTGTCTGCACGATGCCGGTGTGGGGATCGGCGGCATGAATCATTTCATGCTGCCGGACGGGGGCAGCGACCATTCTGGCTCGGCCCGGTATGGCGTCCACGCCATGGAGCTGCTGATCAATGCCCTGCTGCAGATGGGCGCCCGCCGCGGCAAGCTGGTGGCCAAGGTGTTCGGCGGGGCTGCGGTGATTCGCCACATGACCGCGTCCGACGTTGGCAAGCGCAACATCCAGTTTGTCGAGGACTTCCTGCGGCTGGAGCGGATCCCGGTCACCGCGCGCGATCTCGGCGGTTCGCACCCGCGCAAGGTGGCCTTCCATACCCAGTCCGGGCGTGCCTTCGTCAAGGCGCTGCCGATCCAGTCGACCGATCCCCTGCTGGCGGAGGAAGCCCGCTATCGCACTGAACTGGTCCGGGCGCCGGTGTCCAGCGGTACCGTGGAGTTGTTCTGATGGCCGTGAAAGTGCTCGTGGTGGATGACTCGGCGATGATCCGCCAGCTGCTGACCGAGTTGCTGGGGGAGGACCCACGCCTGCGGGTGGTGGGTACGGCACAGGATCCGTATCAGGCGCGTGAGCTGATCAAGGCGCTGAAGCCTGATGTGATCACCCTGGATGTCGAGATGCCACGAATGGACGGCCTGACCTTCCTGGATCACCTGATGCGGCTGCACCCGATGCCGGTGGTGATGGTGTCGTCGTTGACCCAGGTCGGCGCCGACGCGGCGTTGCGGGCACTCGAACTGGGGGCAGTGGATGTCGTGGCGAAGCCGCAGGTGGGCTTGGCGCAGGGACTTCGGGAGGCTGCCGAACGGCTGCGTCAGGCGGTGGTGACCGCTGCTGCCGCGCGGCTGCCGAGTCGCACCAAGGCACCGATCCGACGAGCCCAGCCGCTCAGTCTGTCGACCGATTTCTTTTTCGTACTGGGCGCCTCGACCGGCGGTACCGAGGCCCTTCACGACGTGATCACCGCGCTACCGCCGGATGCCCCGGGGGTGGTCGTGGTCCAGCATATTCCGCCGATGTTCTCGCGCACCTTTGCCGAGCGGCTGGACCGCAGCAGCGCGGTGCGGGTGGGCGAGGCCTTCGATGGCGCAAGGGTGGCCACCGGTCAGGTCTGGATCGCGCCGGGCGGCGTGCAACTGCGGATACGTCGGGATGGTGCCCGGTATGTCTGCAGGTTGGGGGAGGACGTTCGTGTCAATGGATTTGCGCCGTCGGTGGATGTGTTGTTCGACAGTGCGGCCGAAGCCGCCGGCGGCAATCTGGCAGCCGCACTGCTGACCGGCATGGGTGATGACGGTGCGCGTGGTCTCAAGCGCTTGCGCCAGGCGGGCGGTTTCACCTGCGCGCAGGATGAAGCCAGCAGCGTGGTGTGGGGCATGCCCGGGGCCGCAGTGAAGCTCGATGCGGCGGACGCAGTGCTGCCGCTGTCGCAGGTGGCCGATCGACTGATGGACGCGGCCCGGCGTCATGTCGCGCGCCTCAACGCCTCAAGTCGTGCCGTTGCCGGCCGATATGCCGTATGACCCAAAGGAGGCCGGGATGAAACTCAAGACCCACCATCTGGACCTGATGCTGCTGGCGGCACCGATCCTGGTATCGGTGATTCACCTTTATCTGCTGTTCAGCACACAGGAGCCCGGCTGGGTATACCTCAGCGGCGCTGCGCTGGTGGTGAGTTGGGCGATGGCCTATCTGTTCCGCTTCCAGATGAGCCAGCCATCTGCAGTGGAGACGGCGGCGATCACGGCCAGCCACGAGCTGGTGGAGGAGATGCGCGGGTTCGTCACCTCCGAGATCCGCGGGACCCGTGAGGAGATCGAACGGGCGCGCGGCCTGGTCGGCGACGCCGTCCGGCGGTTGGCCAAGAACTTTGAACACATGAACCAGGAAAGTCGGGGCCAGGCGGAATTGATGGGGCGGGTACTGGAGCGTCGGGGTGGTGAGCCGAATCAGGGCGGTGTGCGGCAGTTTGCCGACGAGGCCCGAAGCCTGATGGAGCGCATGTCCTCGGCGCTGTCGCAGGTCAGCAGCCAGTCCGGCGCCACCGTGGGACATATCGACGGGATGGCGCAGAAGCTCGATGACATGTTCGTGCTGCTGGAGGATGTGAAAACGATTGCCGATCAGACCAATCTGCTGGCCTTGAATGCCGCGATTGAGGCAGCGCGGGCCGGTGAGGCCGGTCGCGGGTTTGCGGTTGTGGCGGATGAGGTCCGCTCCCTGTCCCAGCGTTCCAATACCTTCAACGAACAGATTCGCCGGCTGGCGGTGGATGCCAAGGAGGCGGTCAGTTCGGTGCGGGCCTCAGTGGCGGCGATGAGTCAGCGTGACGGCAGCCTGAGCGAGGAGGCGCAGGCGGGCACCAGCCGTCTGATCGGCCATGTCCAGACCATCCACAACACGCTCAGCGAGACGCTCAACGAAGCCCAGGGATCGACCCAGCGAATCGGCCAGACGGTGGCCGAAGCGGTGCGCTCGCTGCAGTTCGAGGACATCTCCACGCAAGCCTTGACTGCCGCCGATGTCCACCTGACGCGTCTGGAGGAGATCGAACGCGAAACCCGCGCGCTGGACGCCCTGAGACTGAAGGCGGATCGGGACTGTGTGCCGGAGCTGACCCGGCTCACCCAGCGGGTGCGTGAGCTGCGCGGGCGTGTGGCGGTGCCGCCGCACAAGCCGGTATCGCAGGTGGCCATGCAGGTGGGTGAGGTCGAGCTGTTCTGAGAGCATGTGAAAGAATCGCCCGCCTGCTGCGTTCGATTTATTCACAAGCTCTGACCGGTGGCGATGGCCGTCTGTCGCGGCCCCGATTGACTTTGGCCGCTGGGCGGGCACCCTTGCGGGGTCTGCTCCAGTCTCCGGGTGTCATGAGTCCTGCCGAAGGTTTTGCCACGCTGCTGACGCCGGAAGCCGTCGAGGCCAGGCGTTATGCAGCCATTCTCGAGGCCTCGCGCAACGAGCTCTATCTGTTCGAGGCCGACACGCTTCGTTTCATCACCGCCAACAAGGCGGCGCGCGACAACCTCGGCTACAGCCTGGAAGCGCTGCGCGCAATGACACCGCTGGATCTCAAGCCGGACTACGACGACACCTCGTTCCGACGCATGATCGCGCCACTGGCACGCGGGGAGATCAGTGAACTCGGATTCGAGACTGAGCACCGCCGCCGCGATGGCAGTCACTACCCCGTGGAAGTGGTCCTGCGCTATTCGCCGGACGGGGCCAGGCCGCTGTTCGTTGCCACCATTCTCGACATCAGTGACCGGCGCGAGAAGGAGGCACGCCTGCAGACCCTGGCCGAGCGGCTGCGTGCCCTGTCCGAGCAGCTGGTCCAGGTGCAGGAGCACGAGCGGCGGCACCTGGCGCGCGAGCTGCATGATGAGATCGGTCAGCAACTCACGGCGGCGTTGATCCGCATTCGTGATCCCGCGGCGCGGATGCCGGCCACCCTGAGGACCGATCTGGACCGGCGTTTCAACAGCCTGATCGATCAGGTGCGACAGCTGTCGCTGGATCTGCGGCCGGCAGTGCTCGACGACCTCGGTCTGGGGCCGGCCCTGCGTGGCTACGCCGAGCGGCAGGCGCAGCTCGGGCACCTGCAGCTGACGCTGGCGATCGACGTGCCGCCGCAGCGGTTCACGCCCGAGGTGGAAACGGCGCTGTTCCGCATCGCCCAGGAGGCCACCACCAACGTGCTGCGACATGCGGCCGCGCAGCGGCTGCGGGTGCGTCTCTGGTGTGACGACGGCTGTCTGTTTCTCGACATCGAGGATGACGGTCGCGGGTTCGAGTTGCCGGCCGAGTCCGGTGTTGCCGAGCGTCACTTCGGATTGATGGGCATGCATGAGCGTGCCCGGCTGCTGGGCGGCGACGTCGAACTGCACCGTCCCGCCGACGGCGGCACCCGGGTGCGCGCCTGGGTGCCGGTGGCGACGGGTTCAGCCGCGCCGTGAGTAGGTGCGGGCGTCCAGCGGGACCGGCGTGATCGCCGCCTGCAGGCGGCTCGTGGTCTGCAGGCGCAGGCGGGCGATTTCCGCCAGACGACTGCAGCGCTGTCGCAGCGCGGTGAGGGCTTCGGTCGAGAGCGCGTTGGTATTGCGATTGAGTCCGGTCAGCGCCCGACGCAGCGCGGTGGTGGCCTCGCCGAGGTGCTGAGGCTGGCGCAGCAGGTCGCGTTCGAGGGTGTCGAGGGCCTGCTGCAGTGATGGCGGGATGTTCACAGCGTCCATTGCAGAATCCGGTCCGCCACCTGGCGGCTGTCGACCTGATAGTGCCCCTCCTGCACGGCCTGCCGAAGGGCAGCGATGCGGGGTTCGTCCACCGGCGCCTCGCGGGCGCTACTGTTCTGCGGCGCCCGGGCGGCGTCCGACAGGGTCAGGGCGCTGCCGGCGCTGATTGCAGGCGTGGGTTCGCCGCTGGCCGGGGCGCGTCCGGGCGGGGCGCTGCGTGCGACGGAAGAGAGCGGTGGCGGGGAGATTTTCATGGGCGCGGTCCGAATCGGTTGCCCCTGCTATCGGCGTCTGCCAGGGAAACTTGAGCCCCGGCGTCGGATAGTCGTCATGCCTTCATGCGACCTTCAGCTTCACCGGCGCATCTTGTTGCCTGTGGACGCCGGAAAGATCCCCCGATCGCACCGCCGTGTTCCGCACCCGACCTTTACCGGAGTTCGACATGAAAGTTTCTCTCACCACCCTCGCCGCGGTGTTCTGCCTTGCCGGGCTCAGTGGCGTCGCCCAGGCCCAGAGCGGTGCCCTCACCGATGAGCAGCGGGCCCAGATCGAGCAGCGTTGCGCTGAGAACCCGGAGCGCTGCGAAAAGATGAAGGCGCGACTGGACGAAGCCCGTCAGAAATGTGCTGAAAACCCCGAACGCTGCGAAGAGATGAAGGCCAAGCACCGCGAAAAGTGGGCAGAGCGAAAAGCGGCCTGCGAGGCGGATCCTGAAGCCTGTGAGGCCAAGAAGGCCGAGATGCGCGAGAAGTGGGAAAAGCGCAAGGCTGAGCGGGACGCACAGTAAGATCTGGCGCCCCGGGCCTTAACCGGGGACCTCCACCCGGCCCGCATCCCGCACGATGCCCTCGACGCGGCGCCCGGAACGGGTGTTGCGGACGGCGATGCGACTGCCCTGGCCGCCATCGGCCAGGGCAACGCCGGGCATGCGGATATGAATCGGCCCCTGGTCGATGAAGAGGGTGACGGCATCGCCTCGTCGGATGAGCGGCGGCGCGATGACGTCGCCCGGCAGCAGAATGCGTCCGGCAGGCAATGCCCGTCGGGCTTGACGCTCAAGCACCTGGGCGGGGTCGCTGAGGGCCCCGTAGCCGAGCACCGACCGGTCACGCGCCTGTGAGGTCAGGTCGTCCGCGCTGATGCGTTCGCCGGCCGCCAGGGGGCGTTTCAACACCAGAACGGTTGTCGCGCCTACGGCGCGAACCGGCACATACAGTTGCCATGCCGGCGCGTCGCAGATGACGCGCACGGTGGCCTGCTGCCCGTTGGCGCTGACGATGCTGGTGCGCAAGGGCGACGGACAGGGTGCGACCCGGATACGCGGATCCAGCTGGGCCTCGCCGATGGCAAAGGGGGCGGCAGCCACCGCCGCGGCGCGGATGGCAGGCAGCGGGTCGGGCGCCGCCTGCAGGGCGGGAGACAGCAGCAGACAGAGGGTGACGGCAAGGCGGCGCATGGCCAGGTTGCTGCAGGGGACGGGCGCCCGGGCGCCAGCGGCGGTCCCGCGCGGACGAGCGGTGCCGGCGTCGCCACGGCGGGGATTCGTCAGTGCGCGCCCTAAAGCGGGCGACAGATCGGCCGATAGGTTTGCCATGAGCACCCTTCTTGATCGCATTGACGAGCAGACCCGGCTGGCCGGGCACAACCGGTTGGCGCTGCTGACCTTTGCGTTGGGGGATGCCCAGCGCTATGCGGTGAATGTATTCAAGGTGCTGGAAGTCACGCCGCCGGTGGGGCTGACACCGGTGTCGGGCCTGCACGCTCAGGTGATGGGCTTGGCGGAACTGCGCGGCCAGCTGATGCCGGTGGTGGATCTGCCCGCCTTTCTGGGGCTGCCGACGCCCCTACGGCCGTTGTGGATCGTCACCGAATTCAATCGCCGGCAGCAGGCCTTCGTGGTCAGCGGGGTCGAGCGCATCACGCATGTCGACGTGGCCCATCTGCAGCCGCCGGAGGAAAGTCGACGCGACCGCATCACCGCGCTGGTGGAGACGCCCCATGGCTGGCTGCACATTCTCGACTTCGAGCAGGTGCTGTCCGATATTGTCGGCGAGTCCGCCGAACTGCCGGAAGACTGGCACGGACGGCTGGCGGGCACGCGTCCGGAAGTGCTGGTGGTGGATGATTCCGCGGTGGCGCGTGCGCAGCTGGAACGCACCTTGCGCGCGCTGGGTGCCGATCCGGTGTTGCTGGGCGATGGCGCGCAGGCACTGGCATGGCTGCAGCAGGCGGCCGACAGCGGGCGACTGTCCCGGTTGAAACTGGTGATCTCCGATCTCGAGATGCCGCAGCTTGATGGGTATGCCCTGACCGCACGAATCAAGGAAGACCCGCGCTTGCGGCACCTGCGGGTGCTGTTGCACAGCTCCCTGTCAGGGCGCTTCAACGCCCAGCTGGTGGCCCGCGTGGGGGCCGATCGTTTCGTCCCCAAGTTTTCGGCGGAAGAGCTGGCCAATGCGGTGCTCGAGGATCTCGAGGTGACCGGCGCCGCTTAGCGGGCGTGACCGACCGTTCGCGGCCGGTGTGCGGTGGCTTGCAGGAGCAGGCTTGACCACCGGCACAGGAGCCGCGGATGAGCCAGACCTTAAACACTCAGGGCATTTTCGGGATTCACGAGCCCGCGCTCGCCTTGCAGGCGCGGCGGCTCGAACTGATCACGGCCAACCTGGCCAATGCCGATACGCCGGGCTATGTCCCGCAGGATCTCGACTTCTCCCTTGCGTTGCAGCAGGCAGGTGACGCGGGGGCGATGTCCGAAGTCGCGCCGGTGTCGCGCTTCGCCAGCCAGCCTTCGGTGGACGGCAATCAGGTGGACCTGCCCCGCGAGCAGGCGGCCTTCGCCGACGCCGCGCTGCGCTATCAGGCCAGCCTGAATTTTCTCGAGTCCCGGGTGCGCGGTCTGTTGACCGCCATTTCCGGGCAGTAAGGAGGCGCCGTGAGCAACTTCCGCATCTTCGAAATCGCCGGCAGCGCCATGGCGGCGCAGTCGGTCCGTTTGAACACCGTGGCGTCGAACCTTGCCAATGCCGATTCGGTGGCCGGTTCGCCGGATGCCGTCTATCGGGCCCGCATGCCGGTATTCCAGACCGTGCTTGATGCCGAAGGCGCCGCAGGCGTGGCGGTCAACCGCATCGCGGAGTCCACGCGACCGGCGGAGGCGCGGTACCAGCCCGGCCACCCGATGGCAGACGCCGAAGGGTACGTCTATGCGCCATCGATCAACCCGGTGGAGGAAATGGTCAATCTCATGTCATCCAGTCGCAGCTACCAGTCCAGTGTCGAAGCGATGAACACGGCCAAGGAACTGATGATGCGCACGCTCAACCTGGGGCGTAACTGATGGACGCCGTCAACGCCATCCGCAGCGCCACCGCCTCGGTGACGGGCTCGCAGCAGACGCTGGGGCAGGATCAGTTCATGAAGTTGATGCTGGCGCAGTTCAACGCCCAGAACCCGCTGGAACCGATGGCCAATACGGAGTTTCTCGGACAACTCGCCCAGTTCTCGGTGGTCGCGGGCGTCCAGCAACTCGACGACAGTTTCCAGACCCTGGCCGGCAAGCTCAACGCCGATCAGGTACTGCAAGGGGCGGCGCTGCTCGGGAAGCCGGTGCAGCGGATTGCCGATGTCCTGCAGTGGGACGGCGAGCCGTCACCGTTTTCGCTGGTGATTGAGCCCGGCACGACCCGCGTGGAGGTCGACGTGCTCGACGCCAACGGCGTGCGAGTGGCCCAGCTGCGGCAGGACACGCCGCAAAGCGGTGTGCTGGAGCTGGCCTGGGACGGCACCACCACGGCTGGCAAGACAGCCGAGGCCGGCACCTATTACCTCGCCGCGCGCGCTGTCAGCGGTGACAGCACCGTGGCGATCGCCCCTCGCAGCGACGCTACGGTCAGCGCCGTGATTCCCGGCAGCAGCGGGCTGCTGCTGGAACTGGACGACGGCAGCACCGTCAGCCTGACCGACATCCTTCAGATCCGCGCCTGAGCGCACCGTCATACCGCAGGAGAACCTCATGAGCTTCCAGACCGCCCTATCAGGACTTAGCGCCGCCAGCCGCGATCTCGCGGTGACCGGCAACAACATTGCCAATGCCAACACCGTCGGTTTCAAGGGCGGACGCACGCAGTTTGCCGAGGTGTACGCCGCTTCCAGCCTCGGCCTGGCCTCCAGCCAGAGTGGCAGCGGCGTGCGGGTGGCCGGCATTCAGCAGCAGTTTGGACAGGGCAGCATCGATTTCACCAACAACGCACTGGATCTCTCCATCAGTGGAGAAGGGTTCTTCACCTTCAGCGCCAACGGCGCCAACGTCTATTCCCGCGCCGGCAGCCTGTCACCGGACGCCAATGGTGTGGTGGTGAATCCCCAGGGCCATCGGCTGCAGGTCTATCCACCCCAGCCCAACGGCACCTTCGATACCGGTCGGCTGTCGGACCTGCGGTTGCCGGTGGGGGATGCCCCGCCGCGTGCCACCAGCAGCATCAGTCTGGGACTGAATCTGCCGGCTGCCTCCGGGACGGCGCTGGCAAATGCCTTTGATCCGGATGACCCCGGCAGCTACGCGCACACCACCAGCATGACGGTGTACGACTCGCTGGGCGCCGCCCACACTGCCAGCTTCTATTTCGTGCCGACCGATACCGCTGGCGAGTGGGCCGTGCACAGCGCGGTGGACGGCGACAGCACCGGTGCCGCCACCACCCTGAGCTTCGACACCGACGGACGGCTGAGCGCGCCTGCCGGGGGCAGCATCACGCTTCCCGGCATCGCCCAGCCCAACGGCGCGGCAGATCTGAGCCTGACGCTGGAGCTGGAGGAGGTCACCCAGTTCGGTGACAACTTCAATGTCACTGCGTTGACCCAGGACGGGTTCGCCACCGGGCGTCTGACCGGTATCGAAGTGACCTCTGCCGGCGTGGTTCAGGCGCGTTACACCAATGGTCAGGCACGGGAACTGGGGCAGGTGGCCCTGGCGACCTTCTCCAATCCGCAGGGGCTGCAGGCCCTGGGCGATACCGTCTGGGCCGAGACCTATGTGTCCGGTCCGGCGCTGCGGGGCACGGCAGACAGCGGCAGCTTCGGCGCCGTCCAGTCGGGCTCGCTGGAGTTGTCCAACGTTGACCTCACCGCAGAGCTGGTTCACATGATCACGGCGCAGCGCAGCTTCCAGGCGAACGCGCAGATGATCTCCACCACTGACCAGATCACCCAGACGGTGCTGAACCTGCGCTGAGGCGCAGGCTCGCTGAGCGATCGCCATGGACCGCGCCGCCTACATCGCGATGAACGCCGCCGCCGAGGCCCTGCGGGCGCAGGCGGCCACCGCGCACAACCTCGCCAACATCGGCACCAGTGGCTTCAAGGCGCTGTTGACGCAGACCGAGGCGGTGCCGGTGGAAGGCGCGGGTTGGAATTCGCGCGTCAACGGACGTCTGGTGCCGCAAGGCTGGGATGCCCGGGGTGGGGCCGTGCAGACGACCGGCCGTGTGCTCGATGTGGCCCTCGCCGAGGACCGCTGGTTGGCAGTTCAGGCCGGGGATGGCACCACCGCCTATACCCGCAATGGCGCCCTTCAGCTGACCAGCAATGGGCAGTTGCTCGATGCCGAGGGCCGACCGGTGCTGGGCGATGGTGGCCCGGTGTCGCTACCGCCGCACAGTGATCTGATGGTTGGCGCGGACGGCACGTTGAGTCTGACGCCGCTGGGCAGTACCGCCAACGTGCGGGCACAGGTGGGGCGGCTGCAGGTGGTGTCGGCGACGCCGGGGCAGATCGATCGTCGTGAGGATGGCCTGTTCGCCCCGCGCGACGGGCAGGCGCTGGCGCCGGCCGCCGGCCCGGTACTGGTCAGCGGCGCCCTGGAATCCGCCAACGTCAACGCTGCCGAGCAGATGGTGGCCCTGATCGAACACAGCCGCCGCTTCGAGCTGGCGGTGGACACGCTGAAACGGGCCGATGCCTACGCGGAGTCCGCGCAGTCATTAATGCGCCTGCGATAACCCGGAGAACCTGACATGAATCCTGCACTGTGGATTGCCAAGACCGGCCTGGATGCGCAGCAGACGCGCATGGCCGTGACGTCGAACAACCTGTCCAACGTCAGTACCACCGGGTTCAAGCGGGGGCGGGCGCAGTTCGAGGACCTGCTGTATCAGACCGTTCGCCAGCCGGGGGGCGCGACCAGTCAACAGACCGATTCACCCACCGGACTGATGCTGGGAACCGGGGTGCGGGTGGTGGCCACCGCCAAGGAGTTCACGCAGGGCTCGCTTCAGCAGACCGGGAACAGCCTTGATGTGGCGATCAACGGTCGTGGTTTCATGAAGGTGCTGCTGCCCGATGGCACGGCGGCCTACACCCGTGATGGTGCGCTCAAGACCAACGCCCAGGGCGAACTGGTGACCGCGCAGGGCTACCCGCTGCAGCCCGGCATCTCCATTCCGGACGGGGCCCAGAGTGTCACCATCGGCACCGACGGCGTGGTGACGGCGCAGCTGGCGGGTCAGGCGGCACCGGTCCAGATCGGCACGCTGACGCTCACCGATTTCGTCAATCCCGCGGGGCTCCAGGCCCGCGGAGAAAACCTGCTGCTGGAAACCGCCTCCAGCGGACCGCCCAACGACGCGACGCCGGGCCTCAACGGGCTCGGACTGATCCAGCAGGGGGCCCTGGAAGGCTCCAATGTCAACGTGGTGGAGGAGCTGGTGGGAATGATCGAGGCGCAGCGCGGCTACGAGATGAACGCCAAGGCGATCTCGGCGGCCGACGACATGCTCCGTTTCATCACCCAGCAGATGTAAGGCCATGCTTCGCATTCTCGCCGTGCTCGTGATCGGCCTTGCGGGGTGTGCCAGCCAGCCGGTGGTGCCGCCGCCTGCTCCCGCCGCACCGCTCTACACCGCCGGGTCCATCTACCAGGCCGGCGGCGCGCACGACTGGTTTGGCGACCGAAGGGCGCGCCGTGTCGGAGATGTGCTGACCATCATCCTGGTCGAGCAGACACAGGCCCAGAGTTCGAGTGCCACCTCGACCGGCAAGACGTCGGATCTGTCGCTGCCCGGGCCCACCCTGTTCGGTGGGCCGGTGACGGCCAACGGCATCCCGTTTCTCAACAACAGTTTCAGTGGTGATCGCAGCTTCGAAGGCGGTGGTGACAGCAGCCAGAGCAATCAGCTGTCCGGCTCGATTTCGGTGCGCGTTGTCGAGGTGGATGCGCAGGGGCTGATGTACGTCGAGGGGCGCAAGCATCTGCAACTCAACCGCGGTGACGAGACCCTGGAGATCCGTGGCTGGGTGCGGCCGGAGGATGTGGCTGCCGACAACACCCTGCTGTCCAACCGGGTGGCGGATGCGCAGGTGCGCTACGCCGGGCGCGGTGCGCTCGGTGATGCCAACGCCCAGGGCTGGCTGGCGCGTTTCTTCAACCATCCGTTGTGGCCGTTCTAGCGGCGGTCGACATGTCAGGAGGTGCCCTGTGGCCGAGAATCCCGCTGTGATGCCGCGCAAGCCGGTGCGCCATCTGCACCTGGTGACCGTGCAAGGTGTTCGTGTCGGCACGTCGACGCCGGTGCGGCCCGCCGCCGCACTGCCGCCTGTTGTGGTGCCGGTGCGGCCCGCCTCGCGCCGCCGCCCCCCCCCGGTCGCGCGTGCTTTCTTCGTGGCGGCGCTGGTGCTGGTTGCCCTGTTGTCGTTGGCGCAGACCGCGCGCGCAGAGCGCATCAAGGACATCGCCAGTATCGCCGGTGTTCGCAGCAACGCCCTGATGGGCTATGGCCTGGTGGTTGGACTCGACGGGTCGGGAGACCAGACCTCGCAGGCGCCGTTCACCACGCAGGCCTTGCGCAACCTGCTGACCCAGTTGGGGGTCACGGTGCCGGCCAACGTCAACCCACAGCTGAAGAATGCCGCTGCAGTGATGGTGCAGGCGGAGTTGCCGGCCTTTGCCCGACCCGGGCAGACCCTCGATGTCACGGTGTCGTCCATCGGTAATGCCGGCTCGCTGCGCGGTGGGGCGCTGTTGATGACCGCCCTCAAGGGCGCCGACGGTCAGGTCTATGCCATCGCCCAGGGCAACCTGGTGGTGGGTGGTTTCGGTGTCGAGGGGAGCGATGGATCGCGTGTGTCGCTGAACGTGCCCTCGGCGGGTCGGATTCCCAACGGCGCCAGTGTCGAGCGTCCGGCGCCGGCGGCCTTCGATCCGGCGGGGCATCTGGCCCTGCAACTGCACACGGCCGACTTCACCACGGCCTCGCGGGTGGCACAGACCATCAACGCGACGTTCGGTGAAGGCGCGGCAGCGGCCGAGGACGGCGTGACGATTCGTTTGCGACCCCCGTCAGCGGCGCAGCGTGTGGCCTATCTGTCGGTGCTGGAGGATCTTGAGGTCGACCCCGGGCGTGCGCCTGCACGCGTGGTGGTGAACTCGCGCACCGGTACCATCGTCATCGGTGAGGCGGTGCGGGTGCGCCCCGCGGCAGTGGCGCATGGTTCACTGTCGGTGACCATTGCCGAGCAGCCGCAGATCAGTCAGCCCGGTCCGTTCTCGGACGGGCAGACCGTGGTGGTACCGGACTCCCGGATTGCCGTCGAGCAGCATGGGGACGGGCGCATGTTCCTCTTCGATGCCGGCGTCACACTGGCGGAAATCGTCCAGGCGGTGAATCAGGTGGGTGCCGCGCCCGGTGACCTCGTCGCTATCCTGGAGGCGCTCAAGCAGGCCGGTGCATTACGCGCCGAACTGGTGGTCATCTGATGCGCACGCTCGATGCGATGGCGGGCAATCTGAGCACGCTGCGGGCCGATGTCCGCGCGGCGGCGCCGGAAGCGGTGCGCGAGGTGGCGCGCCAGTTCGAGAGCCTGTTTGCACAGCAGTTGCTGGCGGGCCTTCGCAGCACTGCGAAGGTCGCTGGCAGCGGCGTCAGTGATGCCGGGGCCTATCAGTCCCTGTTCGATCAGCAGCTCGCCGGATTGATGACCGAGGGGCGCGGCCTCGGGTTGGCCGACCAGCTGATGCGGCAATGGCAGCAGCAGGGCGTTGTCAACGATGCGCCGCTTGCCGGGATGACGGGGCACACCGCGCGCCCTGATCGACGGGTCGACGCGGTGACGGTCACGGCGCCAGTCTCGACTGCCGGTCCGGCGCGACTGCGGGATCGTGTTGAGGCCTTTGTCGAGCGTCTGTTGCCGCTCGCCCGCGAGGCAGCCCGCGCGCTGGGGGTGGCGCCGCAGGCGATTCTGGCCCAGGCCGCGCTCGAGACGGGCTTCGGGCGGCACCAGCCCGGCGGCGACAGTCACAACCTTTTTGGCATCAAGGCCGGAGGGCGCTGGCAGGGGGCTGAGGTCAGTGCCCGCACGGTCGAAGTGCGGGATGGCACGGCCCGGACGGAGACGGCCGCATTCAGGGCCTACGACAGTGAGGCTGACGGTGTGCATGACTACGTGCGTCTGCTGCAGCAGCCCCGCTATGCAGCCGCGCGTGCGGCCGGTACCGATGTGGCGCGTTTCGCCGAGGCCTTGCAGGCCGCCGGCTACGCCACCGACCCGCGGTACGCCGAAAAGCTGACCCGTCTGGCGGCACATCCCGTCATTGCCGGAGCGACGTCTCATGAGTGACCTCCTTCGCATTGGCAGCACCGCCCTGCAGGCGTACGGAACCGCGCTGTCGACCACCAGTCACAACGTCGCGAATGCCGGCACGGCGGGTTACAGCCGACAACGGGTGGATCTGGCGACGCAGCCGGTGAGTGGCCGGATCGGGAACGGTGTTCAGCCGGCGCAGGTGCGGCGGTTGACCGATACCTGGCTGCAGTCACGGCTTACCGATGACGGGGCCGCCGCCAGCCGGCACGGCGTTGCGCGCGATCTGCTGGTGCGTGCTGACGGGTTGATGTCCGACGCCCAGTCCGGACTGGCACCGCCTTTGACCGGGCTCAACTCGGCCGTTCAGGCGCTGATGGCCGATCCCTCGTCGCTGTCGGCGCGGCAGTCGCTGCTGTCGCAGGCGCAGGCGGTGACCGAGCGGTTTGCGCAGATCGATCAGGGCCTGCAGTCGCTGGACCAGGAAATCGACGGCCGCCTCCAGGCAGGTGTGGCGGAAGCCAACCAGTGGATCGACCGGATCGACGCCCTCAACCGCAGCATCACCCTTGCCGTGCCGGGCAACGGCGGGCAGCCGCCGGCCGACCTGCTGGATCAGCGTGACGAGGCGGTGCGACAGCTGGCCAGTGTGATTGGCGTTCGTACCGTGACGCAGGACAACGGCAGCCTGGGGGTGTACCTCGAAGACGGGCAGGCGCTGGTGCTGGATGGGCAGGCACGGCACCTCAGCGTAGCGCCCACCTCCGCCGCCGGGCGCTATACCTTGCGTCTTGAGGGGACGGGGGGCAGCCTCGCCGTCGGCCGCCCGGCTGGCGGCGCGATTGCCGGGCTGTTGGATGCGCGTGCGCAGGCCGTGGACGCGCCGCGTGCGTCGATGACGGCCCTGGCGACCGATATTGCCGATGCCTTCAACGCAGCGCAGGCCAGCGGGCGGGATCTGGATGGCAATGCCGGTGCCGATCTGTTTGCCGTGCCGCCGTTGTCACTGGCCGTACAGGATCCGCGTGCGCTCGCTCTGGCAGGGGCGCCGCCGGCAGGGCTGGCTGACAACGGGGCCTGGTCGGCAGTCGCCGCGTGGTCGGGCGCGCCGATGGCGGCGCGGGCCGGTGAGGTGGTGGGCGCGCTCGGACAGGCGGCGTACCAGGCTGATGCCCGCGCCAGCGCCGCGGCATCGCTGGCCGTGCAGTCGCGCGACGCACTGGGAGCGGTGGCGGGCGTCAACCTCGACGAGGAGGCGGCAGACCTGCTGCGCTACCAGCAGGCCTATCAGGCGGCGGCGCAGATGATCGCCACGGCCGACACCGTCTTTCAGACATTGCTCAATGCGGTGAGGTGATCAAGATGCGCGTTTCCAGTGAAACCCTGTTTCGCACCGCAACGGCCGCCATGCAGGGGCACAATGCCCAACTTCTGGACCTGCAGACGCAGATTGCCAGTGGGCGCCGTTTTCAGCATGCGCATGAAGCACCTGCAGACGCCGCCAACGTTGTGGAATGGGAATCGGCACAACAACGACTGACCGGGCAGGGTGCGGCCGCGGATCGTGTCCAGCATCGACTGGGAATGACCGAGAACGCTCTCGACGATGCGCAGCTGATGCTGGACCGCATTCGCGAACAGTTGCTGGCGGGACGCTCCGACAGCTATACCCAGCAGGATCGGTCCCTGCTCGCCGACGAGATCGGCGGGATTGGGCAGGCGTGGCTGCAATTGGCGAATCGCCAGGATGGTAGCGGGCAGGCCTTGTTCTCCGGATCGGGAACAGGCGATGCCTTTGCAGCCAACGGGCTCTATCTCGGCAGCCCGCAAGCGCGGCGGGTGGAGGTTGCCGATGGTCAGCAGATTCCGGATGGCATCAGTGGTGACACCGTATTCGGGGAGGCTGCAGGGCAGTCCAGTTTCGATTGGCTGCAGGCGGCGGAGGCCGCGTTGCGGGAGGGCGACGCCGCCACCCGGCATGCGGCCCTGGATGCGGCGCTGCTCGGCATTGATGCGGTGGCCGAGCGGGTTTCACAGGCGAGGACCGATACCGGCAATCGTCTCAGTGCGCTGGATCGTGCAGCAACCTGGCGCGAGGGCGCACAGGCGCAACTGACCTCGTTGCTGTCGGCGCGCCGCGATACGGATGTTATCGATGCGGCGACCCGGCTGGCACAGCTCAGCGCCCAGCAGAGCGCTGCACAAGCGACCTATCTGCAGGTTTCCAGCCTGTCACTGTTTGACAGGCTGCGCTAATTGAATGTCACCAATGTGATTATCGGTATCTTTTCCGTTATTAATCGTTATTGTTTTGTTTCGGGCATAATTTGACTTGATTTTGAGTCAAGGTCGAATCAATGCCTGATATCTCCTCGCTTTTCAAAAGCGAAATTGCCCGCCTTTCCAAAAAGACCGTTCGTCAGCATGTGGAGCCCTTGCGTGCCGCTGCCACTGCACATCGACATCAACTCGCGGCGTTGAAGAAGCAGGTTGCGCAGCTTGAACGCGAACTCGCCAAGCTGCGCCGCGTGGCGGCGCCGAAGGCTGCCCCGGTGGCCGAAACACCCGCCGAAGGCGGCAAGATCCGGTTTGTCGCCAAGGGGTTCAAGTCGTTGCGCTCGCGGTTGGGCCTGAGTGCCGAGGAGTTGGGTCGTCTGATCGGCGTCAGCACGCAGACGATCTACAACTGGGAAGCCAAGAAAACCGTGCCGCGGGCCAGTCAGGTGGGCGCGATCGCAGCTCTTCGCGGGCTTGGCAAGAAGGAAGCGGCGGCGCGTCTGGAGTTGCTGGCGGGTGCTGAGACGAAGGCGTCCGAACCCGCGGCGAAGCCCCGGGCGGGGCGCAAGCCGCGTTCGACCAAGGCCTCGGGTGCCACGGCCGTGACGAAACCGGGCCGCAAGCCCGGCCGCAAGCCGGCGCCTTCGACCGGCAAGGCCCGGGCGCCGACGAAAACGCCGCGTGCGCCCCGTCGCCGCAAGGCTTCCGCCGGCAGCTGAGGGTGCCGGCGCGGCGCCGGCGTATGATGGACCGATTCCCGCAGGGAGGAGGTCCGCATGAAGCGCATCGTGATCTGTGCCGATGGCACCTGGAATTCACCCGAGGCTGAGCATGGCTCGCATGTGATCCGCCTGGCGCGGGGGATCGCGCCGGAGGACGCCGACGGCACGCCACAGGTCGTGTTCTACGACTGGGGCATTGGTGCGGATCAGGACCGTCTCAAGGGCGGCCTGACCGGTGTCGGGATCGACAAGAACATCCAGGATGCCTACCGCTTTCTGGTGCACAACTATGAGCGCGGCGATCAGCTGTTCCTTTTCGGCTTCAGTCGCGGGGCCTATACCGTCCGCTCGTTGGCAGGCTTCATTCGCAATGCCGGATTGCTGACGCGCGCCCATGCGCACCGCATCCCGCAGGCTTACGCGCTCTATCGCAACCGGCGGGCCGACTCGGCACCGGATCGGGCGCGGGCGCGTGCCCACCGGCGACGCTATGCGGTGGCGGACCGGACGCCGGTGCACTTCGTGGGTGTCTGGGATACGGTCGGTGCGCTGGGGATTCCCATGCCCTTCCTCGGCACCCTGGGCGGCGACAAATACCTGTTTCACGATACGGCTCCCAGTCGCATCATCCGCCATGCACGGCATGCCGTGTCGATCGATGAGAACCGTGAGGACTTTCCACCGGCGCTGTGGACCCCGAAGCCGGGCATCGACCTCTGTCAGGTCTGGTTTCCCGGTGTGCACTCGGATGTGGGCGGCGGCTACGCCGCAGGGGGACTGGGGGATTGTGCTGCAGCCTGGATGGTGGCGGAAGCGACCCGTTGCGGGCTGACCTTCGAGGGACACTTCCGCAAAGGCCTGAAACCCGATCCGCTGGGCGCGCAGCACGATGAGTATCGGGGGTTCTACCGGTTGCTGCGTGATCGCGTGCAACGGGAGGTGGAGCCGATGCTTCACCGCAGCGCCTGGCAACGGTGGCAGGCAACGCCCCGACGCCGTTCGCCGGCCCTGGCGGCCTTGCTGAAGCGGGTCGACGGGGACTGGGGGCGGATCACGCTGGTGGACTGAGGTTCCCGTTTGATGTCGTCAGGCCGTAGGCTTGGCGTCATGGATGGGGCCCGCAAGATCATTCACGTCGACATGGACGCGTTCTACGCGTCGGTGGAGCAGCGCGATGACCTCGCGTTACGGGGGCGTCCGGTGGTGGTGGCATGGCGCGGCAGTCGTTCGGTGGTATGTGCCGCCTCCTATGAGGCGCGTCGTTTCGGGGTGCGGTCGGCGATGCCGGCGCTGCGCGCGGAGCGCCTGTGTCCGGACGCGGTGTTCGTTCCTCCTGACTTCAACCGGTACCGTACGGTGTCGCGCCAGGTGCGGGGCATCTTCGCGCGGTACACCTCCCTGATCGAACCGCTTTCGCTGGATGAGGCTTACCTGGACGTCAGCGCGGATCCGGCCGGGATGGGCAGCGCGACCGCGACCGCGCAGGCGATTCGCGCCGCGATACGCGAAGAGCTTGACCTGACGGCGTCGGCAGGGGTGGCGCCCAACAAGTTTCTGGCGAAACTCGCTTCGGACTGGCGCAAGCCGGACGGGTTGTTCGTGATCCGCCCGGAGCAGGCTGCAGCGGTGATCGCCAGCTTGCCGGTAGGGCGTATCCCCGGTGTCGGCCAGGTGATGCAACGCAAGCTGGAAGCGTTGGGCTATCACCGTATCGGGGACCTGGCCGTAGCGGACATCACCACGCTGACGCAGCGCTTCGGCAAGTATGGGCAACGCCTGCACGAGCTGGCGCAGGGGCGCGATGATCATGAGGTCAAGCCGGATCGACCGGTTCGCTCCGTCTCCAGCGAGGACACCTTTGCCGAGGACTTACCGCTGTCGGCACTGGAGCCGGCGATCCGCAGTCTGGCGGCCAAAACCTGGCGTGCGCGTGGCAAGACCACGCGGGTGCCCCGCACCGTGGTGCTGAAGCTGAAAACCAGCGATTTCAGGGTGATCAGTCGGCATCTGACCCCGGAATGGCCGCCAGACAGCGCCGAGGCCCTGGTAACGCATGCCCTGGCGTTGCGTGCCCGGGTGGGGCTGCCCTCGGAGACGCGGTATCGGCTGGTGGGGGTCGGGCTTACCCAGTTCACTGAGGGCGGCGATGTCGCGGGCCAGGCCGGCCTGTTCCCGGAGCGGTGCACGCAGGTGGATCCGTGCTGACGGCCGCGCCGGGGTGGGGGAGGTCAGGATGTGAAAAAAATGGTAGTTAAATGAAGCACAAGCGCCTGGAGGAGGCTCACGATGTGCGGGAAAGCGGCGCTCATGCGTCTTAAGTAAGGCAAGCGTTGAAAATATGACGCATCGGCTTGCTTGCGGTTCCGTATCGCGACCTACATTCATCAGCCTGTTCGAGACCAAGGATGGAATTCGGCACACGTCCTGATCCCCGACGCAGACTGATGGGTGTGGGTTTTGTCGCCGTGCTGCATCTGACGGTGCTTTATCTGCTGGTCATCGGCCTTGCCCGACGCGACATCGAGGTGGTGCCGGCGCCGATCCAGACCAAAATCGTGGAGGAGATCAGGACGCACGAACTGCAGCCGCCACCACCGCCGCCGCCGCCGACCATCGAAATCCCGCCTGCCGCCTTCGTGCCGCCGCCGGAGGTGGTGGTCCAGACCCCTCCGCCTCCCAGCACGGCCATCAAGGCGGTGACGCCCAAAGAGCGACCGGTGATCCGGCGGGTGCCGAAACGGACCTCCCCGGTCATCAACGCCCGGCGCAACTGTCCGGAGCCGGAATATCCGGCACTCTCCCTGCGACTGGGCGAGCGCGGTACCGTCATGCTGGCCTTTCTGATCGGCGTTGATGGTCGGGTCAAGGAGTCCAAGATTCAGGAGTCCAGCGGCTATCCCAGGCTCGACGAGGCGGCGCGGCGTGCCCTGAGCCGTTGCCGCTTCATCCCGGGTACCGTGGATGGACGTGTAGAGGAAAGCTGGGCCAATCTGCTGTACACATGGAAGATCCCGCGCTGAAGACGGGACTGCCAAAAAATCAGAAGTTGAGCGATCGGAGGAGTGACAACATGACGTACAAGCGCAGCGGCCTGTCCGCCGGTGGTCTTATGGCGATGGCGCTGACCCTGGCCCTGGGCCATGCGCCGCCGGTCGGCGCGCAATCCGACGCGGTGCCCATCGTGTTGCCCGCCGAAGGAGCTGTCGCGAACGAGGGCGGCCCCCTGGCCGTGGTGCCGGCCGCTGCATTCGGTGATCTGGAGCCCCAGACCCAGGAAGTGGACAACCCCTACGGCATCAAGGCGGCCTGGGAGCAGGGCGACCTCGTGTCCAAATCCACCTTCGTTGTGCTGCTGCTGATGTCGTTGGCGACCTGGTACATCCTGTTCGTGAAGCTGATCGAGCAGCAGAAGCTGTTCACCCAGGGCAAGCGTGCGAGCGAGGTATTCTGGTCCAGCGCCACGCTGGAGGAGGGGCTCGGCAAGCTCAAGGTCGGATCGCCCTTCTGGTATCTGGCCGACCGGGGCATGAGTGCAAGCCAGCACCATGGCGGCACACTGGTGGAACGTATTGATCTGCACGAATGGGTCACGATGACGGTGAGCCGCGCCACCGAGGAGATCGGGCTGCGGTTGCAGAGCGGACTCGCCGTGCTCGCCACCGTCGGATCCACGGCGCCCTTCGTGGGCTTGTTCGGTACCGTTTGGGGGATTTACCACGCGCTGACCGCCATCGGCATTTCAGGTCAGGCGTCGATCGACAAGGTGGCCGGCCCGGTTGGCGAAGCCTTGATCATGACCGCGCTGGGGCTTTTCGTCGCGGTGCCGGCGGTGATGGGATACAACTGGCTGGTCCGACGCAACAAGATTGCCATGGAGAAAACGCGTGCGTTCGCCACCGATCTGCATGCGGTGCTGCTCTCGGGAGGGCGCGTTGGCGATCTCAAGCGTGTACGTCCGCGTGTGATCGAAGAGGCGGTGTCGTGAGCCTTGGGGCCAACATCGGGGCCAACGATGAAGAGGAGATGATCTCCGTCATCAACACCACGCCGCTGGTCGACGTGATGCTGGTGCTGTTGATCATCTTTCTGATCACCATCCCGGTGGTGACCGATACCGTGCCGCTGGCGCTGCCGCAGGAGCGCAACGTTCCCACCGAGACCACACCCCAGAACATCGTGGTGGCGGTCGACCGCGATGGCGCGGTGTACTGGAATGACCGGCGCGTCGAGGACAACGATGCGTTGCTCCTGCTGCTCAAGCAGGTGGCGGTTCAGGTACCGCAGCCCGAGGTGCATATCCGGGGCGACATGAATGTCCGGTATCACGCCGTGGGCAATGTGGTGGTGGCCTGTCAGCGTGCCGGCATCCGCAAGGTGGGGTTTCTCACCGAACCACCGCCGAGGCACTGACCATGGGCATGAGCATGCGGGCAGGGCCCGCCCATACCGATGAGGATGTGCTGGTCGACATCAACACCACCCCGTTGATCGACGTCATGCTGGTGCTGCTGATCATGCTGATCGTGACCATTCCGATCCAGACGCATGCGGTGAAGCTGGACATGCCGTCAATGGATGCGCCGCCCGCCAAGGACCCGCCGCCGGTGGTCAATATCGAAGTGGATTTCGATGGCACCGTGATCTGGAACGGGGCGGTGCTGGCGACGCGCGAGGATCTCGAGCAACGCCTGTGGCGTGAGGCGCAGAACCCGCTGCAGGCGGAGCTGCATATCCGTCCGAACCGTCTGGTGGAATACCGGCATGTGGCCATGGTGCTGGCGTCGGCACAGCGCCTGGGAATCACCTCGATCGGTGTGGTGGGCAGTGAGGACTATCTCTAGGAGAGCCGGGATGAACGCAAGTCAATGGATGCGATGCGGACTGATCTCACTGGCGCTCACGGTGGCGGCGACGGCCGGGCTGCCAACGGCGAGTGCCAACACCTTGGGGAGCAACCGACCGCCACCCTATGTCCCCGCAGTGCGTCCCGCCATGGGTGAGTATCTCAAGGATGCCCGCCGCGCGATCCAGCAGCGGGACTTCAACGACGCTCTGGCCCTGATCGACCGGGCTGAGCAGGTGCCGGGTGATCCGTTGACCCCCTACGAGGTCTACATCATCAATCATCTGCGCGGCAGTGCCGCCGCCAGTGCCGGCAATGTGCCGCTGGCCAACAAGGCCTTCGACATCGTCCTCAAGTCGAGCTTCATGCCGCCTGACCAGCGGCTGCCGATCCTGACGGCCATGGTTCGGCTGGCCTTCAGTGCGCGCGACTATGCCACTGCGGTGCGGACGATCGCCCGGTATCAGGAGGCCGGTGGAACGGCGGCGGAGGTGCTCGAGATCGAGCCGCAGGCCTTGTATCTCGACAAGCGCTACGAGGAGGCACTGAAGCAGGTGGGGCGGCAGATCGAGCGGCGGCTGGCCGAGAGGCAGGCGCCCACCGAGCAAGCCCTGCAGATTCTCGCCAGCAGCGCGGCCAAGCTGGACGATGTCGAGGCCTATCTGGGGGCGCTTCGTTTGATGGCGACCTACTACCCCACCCCCAACACCTGGCTCGACCTGATCATCCGTACCGAGCAGCGCAGCGGCTTTTCAGACCGCTACACCCTCGACGTCTACCGTCTACGTGAACAGACCGGAACCTTGCTCGAGCCCAGCGATTACATGGAAGCCGTGCAGCTGGCGTTGCAGGCCGGGTACCCCGGTGATGCCCAGCGCCTGATCGAAGGGGGCTACCAGCGGGGGGTTCTGGGGCAGGCCGACGATAGCGGGGCGCAGCGGCAGGAGCGACTGCGCGAACTGGTTCAACGCAAAGTGGCCGAAGATCGAGCCACCGCAGAGGAGGAGGCGTCACTGGCGGCCCAGGCCGAACGTGGCGACGCACTCGTCAACACCGGATACAACCTGGTGGGGTATGGCGAGTACGAACGGGGGATCGCCCTGATGAACCAGGGCATCGAGAAGGGCAGTTTGCTGCAACCCAACGAGGCGCGGCTGCGCCTCGGGCATGCCTATTTCATGGCCGGAATGAAGTCGGAGGCGCTGGAGATCTTCTCCAGCCTCAAGGCCGACGACGGCAGTTCGGCACTGGCCGGGTTGTGGCGAATTCTCGCCCATAACGACTAACCGTTGACGCCACGGAGGCGCTCATGACCATCAAGACGTTGTATCGCGCAGTTGTGTTCGGGGTATTGACCCTGCTGATGTCGGGGAGGGTACTGGCCTCGCCCACCATCGCCGGTTACTGGCTCAAGGAGACCGAGGATCCCCTGAAGAGCGCAATCATCGAGATTTATCCGGATGACGGCGGTTTCGACGGGCGGGTTCTGAAATTGAAGCATCCGGCCTTCGTCGAGGGGGAAACGTCCGTAACCGGGGACGTCGTGCCCGAGGCCCTGGTGGGCCAGATCAAGACCGACGTGCTCAATCCGGTGGAAGTGCTGCGCAAGCGGCCGATCGAGGGCATGAAGATCATCGACGACTTCAAACGGGATGGTGACCGCCAGTGGAAGGGAGCGACCATCTACAACCCTGAAGATGGCAAGACCTATGCCTGCAAGGCGGAACTGAGTCGCGACGGGCAGACGCTGGAAGTACGGGGCTTCATCGGCTTCGCCTTGTTGGGGCGCAGCCAGACCTGGACCCGACTGCCATCGCCGGATGCGGTGGACTGGGGTCGGCCGCAGGTCGCGGTCACCGACACTCCGGCGGAGTAGGCACATGGCACGTAATGCAAGTGGACGTCACGTCGCAGAAGCCGAGGCGCGGGTGAAGTCCCGCTATACGCCGCGGCAGATCATGGCGTTTCTGAGGGAGATCGACGAGGGCAAGACCTGTTCGATTGCCCAGGCCTGCCAGCGGATGAACATCTCGCGTCAGACCTACTACTACTGGCGGCAGCGCTACGGGCACACCACCACATCCGCGCCAGCGCGCTTGATCGTCCAACTTGACCGGGACATCCGGCGCCTGAGTGAGCAGCTTGCCGCCCAGCAGGCGCTGCTGGACCGCTTGCGGGATGAGCTGGACGAGGATGCAGAGGGGCAGGGCGGCGCGACATTGCGAGGTCGCCCCTACGATGCCGAGCCCCTGGTGAGGGCTTTCTAGGCGATAGGGAGTGCCGCTTCCGGGTATCGCGACAGCGGCGTTTCACGTGACTCCGCTGCGGCTGAAGATAACCTAAACGACATTGTGTCCAATTGACACAATAAGTTGATTGCTCTATATCCGACTGCATAAGAAGGAGGAGCGTTGACGTGTCGAAAAAAATCTACACGCACTGTCACTACTGCGTGTCGTTGTGTGGTGTGGAGGTGGAGGTCGACGATGCCGGCGAGAACGTCATCGGCATTCAGCCGGATCGGCAGAACCCCTTCTCCTGGAGTGATTTCTGCCGTAAGGGCATGAGTGCGGCGGCGCTGCGCGACCATCCCGATCGCATCACCACGCCGATGCGCAGGGTGGGTGATCGCTACGTGCCGGCCACCTACGAAGAGGCCATCGCCGATATTGCGGCGCGACTGAACCGCATCATCGAGCGTGACGGGCCTGATGCGGTGGGCTCGTATCACGGCAATCCGCTGGGGCACAACTTCGGTGATTCCAACCTCCACGCCGGCCTGCTCGCCGCGCTCGGCACCGGCAACCGCTATTGGGTGGGCTCGCTGGATCAGAACAACCTGCATGTGGTGCAGGAGGAGATGTTCGGCTGCGAGCTGATGTCGGTGCCGACCGATGTCGACGAATGCGAGTGCTTCCTGCTGATCGGCATGGACCCGGCGGTCAGCCGCTTTGGCTGGATCGAGATCATTCCGCACGGCTGGAAGCGGGTGCTTGAAGCCCGCGACCGCGGCGCCGACCTGATCGTGGTCGATCCGCGTGTCACCGTCAGCAGCCGCGAGGCGCGGACCCATGTGCAGATCCGGCCCGGCACCGACTGGGCCTTCCTGCTGGCGCTGATCAGGATCATCGTCGAGGAAGGCTGGAACCGCACGCCCGAGGCGGTGCCGGTGAACGGGCTGGACACGGTGTTCGCGCTGGCGCGTGAGGCGGACCTTCAGGACCTTTCGGATCGCTGCGACGTGCCGGTGGATCAGCTGCGCGACATCGCTGAGCGATTCGCCAGGGCCCGAACTGCGGCCTGCGTCAGCCATACCGGTGTTGCCCATTCCGGCACCGGCACGGTCGGCGAATGGCTGAGCCAGGTGCTCAACATCATCACCAACCGCATGGACATGCCCGGCGGCAAGCGCTACGAGCAGGGCTATGTGGATCTGCCGCGGGCCTGGGCGATGATGGCGCCAAAGTCCAAGCACCACACGCGCCTGCGCAAGCTGCCGACGGTGGCCGGCTTCCATTCGATCTCCGAGCTGGCCGACGAGATCATGACGCCCGGCAAGGGGCAGATTCGCGCCATGCTGGTGTGCTCGGGCAACCCGGTGGTGTCCGGGCCGCAGGGCGCCGCGCTCGACCAGGCGTTCGAGAGCCTCGAGCTGCTGGTGGCGGTGGACTTTGTGCAGCGGGAGAGCCATCGCCACGCCCACTGGCTGATTCCCGGCACCCACTGGCTGGAACGCGAGGGCCTGCACCTTGCCTTCGGCAGCATCATGGACCGGCCCTATGCCCAGTACGCACGCCGCGCCGTTGCACCCAAGGCCGGCGTGCGCGAGGAGTGGCGGTTCTTTGTCGACCTTGCGCTGAAGATGAAGCGCCCGTTGTTCGGCATCCGTGGCGTCAACGGCGTGGTCCGTGCCAGCCGCTGGCTGGCGCGCCTGCCGGGGCTGCGGCGTTTCGAGTTCGGGCCGGCCTGGTTCGAGTGGCTGATGGTCACCGCCGGCCGGCGTGTCCGTCTGAGCGAGATCAAGCGTCATCCGCACGGCCTCGTCTATGACCGCAAGCGTTACGGCGATCTGGCGAAATCCCTGCGCACGCCGAGCCGGAAGATCGAATGCGCGCCGCCGATGCTGGTCGACGAATGCCGGCGGCTGCTGGCCGCGCCACCGCCGCAAGGCAATGCCGACTATCCCTTCCTGCTGTTCTCGCGCCGGCATCGCGAGTCGATGAACTCGTGGATGAACGACAACACCCAGTTGTTCCGGCACCAGCGCGGCAATCAGGCGGAGATGCATGTCGAGGACCTGCGCATGCTGAAGCTGGAGGACGGTGACCGCGTGCGGGTGGTATCCGCGGTCGGGGCGATCGAGACCACCGTCACCGCCAGTGCGGGCGGGCGTCGCGGCATCGTCACCATTCCCCACGGCTGGGGTTCGCGGGTTTTCGACACACGGGCACCGGGGCAGGCGCGCAGTTGGGGCGTGAACCGCAATCTGCTGGTCGACAACCAGCGCATCGATCCGCTGTCGCAGACGCCGCTGCTGAACATGGCCCAGGTCCGTATCGAGCCCGTGCAGGCCACCGCAGGCCTCACGCCCGGAACCGGCGTCCGGGCCGAGCCGATGCGGGTGGCCTCATGAGTTATGTCATCGTCGGTTCCTGCATCAACGACGCCGTCTGCACGGCCGTCTGTCCGGTCGGCTGCATCGGCCCGGCGCCGGGCGCGCAGGACTTCGCGCAGGCGGAAATGCTGTTCATCAATGCCGAGGTGTGCATCGGTTGCAATGCCTGCGCCGAAGCCTGTCCCATTGATGCCATCTATCCGCTGGACCGGCTGCCACCGCAGTGGGCCGAGTATCGCGATATCAACGCCGGCTACTTCCGGCAGGCGCCCGCCCGTGCCGGGGACTGAGGCGATGCCGCTGCGCGTCGCCATCGTTGGCGGCGGACCCGCCGCCCTGTATGCCGCTGCCGAGCTGGCACGCACGAATCGGCCCGAGGTCTCGGTCAACCTGTTCGACCGCCTGCCGACGCTGGGCGGCCTGGCCCGTGCCGGCGTGGCGCCGGACCATGCCGAACGTCGCGGCATGATCGAGGTCTACGCACGGCAGGCGCGGCGCAACGGGCGTTTCCGCTTTTTCGGCAACGTCGAGATCGGCACCCACCTGACGCACACCGATCTGTGTCGACATCACCATGCCGTGATCTATGCCACCGGCGCCGCCGACAGCCGCCCGTTGGCGATCCCCGGTGCCGATCTTCCGGGCTGCCACGCTGCCAGCGCCTTCGTCGGCTGGTACAACGGCCACCCGGACCACGCCGACCTCGATCCCGACCTCGACTGCGAGCGCGCGGTGGTGATCGGCAATGGCAATGTGGCGCTGGATGTGGCGCGCCTGCTGCTGGCCGACCGCGACACCCTGGCGGCGTCCGACATGGCCGACCACGCCCGCGCCGCGCTGGCGCGGTCCCGCGTCCGCGAGGTGGTGGTGCTGGGGCGTCGTGGCCCGGCGGAAGCGGCCTTCACCCACCCCGAACTGCTCGCGCTGGGCGCCCTGAAGGATGTCCGTGTCGATGTGGAGCGATCCGCGCTGACCGCGGCGACGTGGCCGTCGGCGGACTATGGCGCCGGGCTGCGACGGTCGACGCTGACGCGCTACGCCGACGCTGCCCCGTCGGCGGCGCCCCGCTGTCTGGCCCTGCGTTTCCTGCGGTCGCCGGTCGCGGCGCTCGGTCACGACCGACTGGAGGCCGTCCGGCTGGTGCGCAATCGGCTCCTGGTCGCGGCGGATGGCCGCATGACGGCAGTGCCAACGGCCGGGGAGGAGCGGCTGTCGGCGGGCCTGCTGGTCCATGCCACCGGTTACCGCGGCACGCCGCTCGCCGGGCTGCCCTTCGATGCCGGGCGGGGCGTGATCCCCAACCGCGGCGGGCGGGTGCAGGCCACGGCCGACGGTCCTGATCTGCCGGGTGTGTACGTCGTTGGCTGGATCAAACGCGGACCGCGCGGGGTCATCGGCAGCAACAAGGCCTGTGCCGGCGAAACCGTTTCGGCGCTGCTGGCCGATGCTGACGCCGGCCGTCTGGCCCCGCCGGTCGGGGACGAGGTGGATCTTGAACGCCTGCTGGCCGCTCGCCAGCCGCAGGTGGTGGACTATGCCGGCTGGCAGGCCATCGACCGTCACGAGCGCCGGCGCGGTCAGGGGCGGCAGCCGCGCAACAAGGTGGTCCGCCTGGACGCGCTGCTGGCGGTGGCCGCAGGGGTGGCTCCTAGCGAAACACCACGGTGCGTTGGCCGTTGATCAGCACCCGGTCCTCGAGGTGATACCGCAGTCCGCGCGCCAGAACGGCCTTCTCGATGTCCTTGCCCAGGCGAACCAGATCGCTGACGGCATTGTCGTGGCCGATACGGTTGACGTCCTGCTCGATGATCGGGCCCTGGTCGAGGTCTTCGGTGACGTAGTGACAGGTTGCGCCGATGTGTTTCACGCCCCGGTTGTAGGCCTGTTCATAGGGGCGGGCGCCGACGAAGCTGGGCAGGAAGCTGTGGTGGATATTGAGGATGCGCCCCGGATACCGAGCGCAGAGTTCGGGCGGCAGGATCTGCATGTAGCGCGCCAGCACCATGGTATCGCCACCGCTTTCGAGGAACAGACGCTCAACCTCGGCGAAGGCATCGTCGCGGTTGTCGCTGTTGACCGGTACGTAGTGATACGGGATGCCATGCCACTCAACCAGACCCCGTGAGGTCTGATGGTTGGAGATCACGCAGGGAATCTCGATGTCCAGTTCCTTGCTGCGCCACCGCTCCAGCAGATCGTAGAGGCAGTGTTCCTGACGGGACACCAGCAACACCACCCGTTTTTTCACCGCGCTGTCGTGCATGCGCCAGTCCATGCGGAACTGCTCGGCGATCGGAGCGAAGCGCTTGCGGAGCTCGCTGAGGTGGAAGGGCAGGGACTCGGCCAGCACTTCCATCCGCATGAAGTACCGCTGGCTGTCCTCATCGGCGTGCTGACTGGAGCGGAGGATCCAGCCACCGTGATCGCGGAAGAAGCCGGTGACGGTGGCGACGATGCCCACCCCGTCCGGGCAGGAGAAGGAAAGGGTGAAGTGGCGCTTGCGTTGCACGACGGTCGGTCCACAGGGGCGGGGGCGCATGATAGTCCTTCGTCCGCGTGGCGCGCGACGGTGAGGACTTCGCGCTACAGTGCCGTTCGCACCTGAACGAATGACCTGACCATGTTGGAACACAACCGCCGAGTGCTTGAGGCCTACTACGCCGCCTTCAATCGCGAGGACTGGCCGGCGTTTCTGGCGCTGCTGACGGAGGATGTCGTGCACGACCTCAATCAGGGTGGGCGCGAAGTCGGACGTGAGGCGTTCGCTGCCTTCATGCGCCGCATGGCCACGTGTTACCGGGAGCAGATCGTGGACATAACGCTGATGTTCGGCGAGGACCGAAACCGGGCCGCGGCGGAGTTCACCGTCAATGGCACGTACCTGCGCACGGATACGGGCCTGCCCGAGGCCGCCGGACAGACCTATTCGCTGCCGGGCGGCGCGTTCTTCGAGCTTCGGGACGGCCGGGTGGCCCGGGTCAGCAACTACTACAACCTCCAGGACTGGCTGCGGCAGGTCGGCTGAGCGGTATCACGGCTGGGCAGCCTCCCAGACGCGCGTCCAGGCCTGCAGATATCCCTCCGCCGAGCGGAACAGGTAGCGCAACGCGGCGTCTCCGCCGGGCTGCATCTGCATGTCGGCGAGGTAGTCCGGGTAGAGTCCGTAATGCGCGACGCCGTCGGCGTTGAGATCGAACACCCGCTCGCCGGTCACCTGACGCTCGAACACCACCTGCCCGTCATAGGAACGGAAGGGGTAGCGGAGCGGGCGGCTGTCCGCGTCCGGTCGGGGAGGCGGCTGGTTGTGAATGCCGTTGATGTCGGAGCCGAGTCCGGTGGACAGTCCGTCAGTGTGGCCGTGCAGCGTGCGATACAGGGACTCGAGCTCCTGAATGAAGGCGACAGTCACCGGAGACGGATCGTCGGGCAGATTGGAAATGATGCCGCCGGTCTGCAGGATGCGGTCGCTGTCTTTCTCCGCGATGGAAACCGAGCCGGTGTGGCCGGAGAACACCGGCACCCCGCGTGCTTCGGCGATATCGAAGATGCGGTTGCGCGCCAGCACGCCGGTGTGATCGGTCTCGATCATCACGCCACGATCAATCAGCCTGTGAATGAAATACTCCCCCAACGGCGTCAGACCCCGGCCATTGCGGCGACACCCGGTCAGTGGCGGAAGGGGTTGCGGCTGCACAAGCAGCGTGAGCACGGTGTCGAAGATCCCCCGCGAGTCGACCTGTGCCTCGCCCGGCGCCAGGGTGTCCGGCGCTTCGCAGGGAACGCCAGCGAACGGGTGACCGGTGTCGACGATGTTGGCGACGTTGTAGAGCTGGAACAGGAATGGGTCGTCGGTCAGGCGGGCGCCGCCGAAGGCGTTGTCCACAAGGTGAATCGGAAAGATGGCGCGAATGCCGCGGTCCCACCAGGCGTTCAGTTCGCGATCGATGTCGGTGACCGAGCAGTCGGGGTGATCCAGAAACTCGCCGCAGTTGAAGATCTTCTCGTTCTCGGTTCCCAGGATCACGGCCATCTGGCCCGCTTCGATGGCGTGTCGCGCCTCGGTTGGGGAGTACACGATACGGAAGAACCCCTTGCCCGGGCCGCCCGCCTGCGCGTCGATGTAGTCCTGCAGATCCAGGGTCAGCTGACGCTGCAGCTCGATATTCTCCATTTCATTGCAGTCCGTTCCTTTCACGGGCCATATCAGGCAGAGCCCTTCGTTGGAAACGAGGTGATTCACCATCAGGCGCAGTCCGCCCATCCATGCCCGCTCCAGCCAGCGATGGTAGGTCTGGTGATGAATCTGGCTGCCCCAGCTCGGCCAGTCGCGATAGTGCGGCCATCCTTCGGTGTCGTGCGGGGGAAGCCCCTGCTCGGGGTCGACAGCGGTATCGAGGACGCCAAGGACCCCGCCGGGCCCGTGGTGTACCGCACAGTCACCCAGCGCATGCGGGATGCCGAACTTGTGGAAGGGGCGCCCGTAGCCCAGCTTGCCGCCAAACATTTCCGTGCCGCCGAGATGCATGTGTGTTTCCGCATAACCGAACACGCTGCCGTCGGGCAGGGTCCCCGAGAAGGGCGTGCCCTCGGCGTTGAGCTCGGCTTCCGGGAACGGGCTGCAGCCCTGTGCGGGGGCAAAGCGAAACCGGGTGGCGCCGCCCTCAACCTGCAGCCCGGTGCCGGTCAGCGTGTTGTCCACGAGGAAGGCATCCCCGTCCTCGCGCAAGGTCCATTCGGCACCCTCGACCGGGTGCGACTGCATCACGAGACTGCGTGAGCCCGACACCAGGACCCCGGACAGCGTGCCCCCCAGCGAGACCACCAGATCCCCCAAGGTGTTGACGAGTTCGGATGGCGGGGCGACAGCGGGTGTGATTTCCAGAAGGTCGCCGACGCCGGATACGGTGTAGCCGAGCTGGGCAACCACCCCTTCCAGGCCTGCCGCCAGCTCGTCCGCACGTGCCGCCAGTGTAAGGAAGCGTTCGTCGGGACCGAAGAAGAGGTATTGCCCCAGTGTGGTGGGTCGGAGGAAGAAAGGCGTGGGCTCGGGTGACGCGCCGTTCACCATCGCCAGGCTGCCGTCAGGGAAGGCCGCCAGGTGGCCACCATCATCGTCATGGAGGGTTACGCAGGTATTGGCGAGCCGGTAGCGCGGGGCGGCGGGGGCTCGGGCGGCCACCGCGTAGGGGTTGTGTGGGTTCGATTGACTGGCGGGCGAAGGCGCCGTCAGCGGTGCGGTGTCGCCGCAGGCGACCAGAATCAGGCTCAGCAACAGCGCCACCGTGCGACGGGACGTCGGCATGGGAATCACTCCTCCAGATATTGATGTCTCTTTTTGCGTTATCTGACCATTGATGGACGGGCGCGCCGCGCAATTGGGATGGATTTCCCACGCCCGCCCAGCATGCGTTGCGACGCGCTATTGCGGCGCATGGGGCCCCGTGGTGAATCAGATGCATCGGCACGGTGCGGTGCGCTGCGAGGGCAAATGTCATGAATTCGTCATGAATCAATCACTTGACGCTCCGCTAAAAGGTGGCCTGTTCCTTGCCCTGTTGAGGCTGCGTCGGGCTCTGGCGTTTCCCAGCTCCTTTGACAGCGAGGTCAAAATGATTCGAACCCTTCACCCCATGACCATGGGTCTGCTCGCCTGTTTTGCCCTGTCGGCCTGCGACAGCGATTCCGGCTCCGGCGCGCCACCTCCGCCTCCGCCTCCGGAGTTCAGTTTTGTCGAGGGCTCGGTGAAGAGTCTGCATGCGGCGCTTGAGGCCGGCACCATCACCTGCGAAGCGGTGGTGCAGGGGTATATCGACCGTATCGAGGCCTATGACGCGGAGGACTCCGAACTGGCGTTGCGCAGCGTGATTGCGGTCAACCCCACGGCGCTCGACGCCGCACGCGAAAAGGATCTTCAGTTCCCGGTCATGGGCATTGACGGTCCGCTCTACTGTGTGCCGGTCCTGCCCAAGGACAACTTCAACACCTTTGACATGCCGACCACGGGCGGCGGTCTGGTATTCGAGTTCAACCAGCCGACCGAGGATGCCTACAGCATCGGCCGGTTGCGCGACGCGGGCGCCATCATTCTCGGCAAGGCCAACATGGATGAGTTCGCCTTCGGCTTCCGCGGCGAGAGCTCCGTCGGGGGGCTGGTCAAGAACGCCTACGATGCCACCAAGGGTGCAGGCGGCTCCTCGTCGGGGACGGGTACCGCCATTGCAGCTAGTCTTGCCATCATCGGAACCGGGAGTGATACCGGAGGTTCCATCCGAGTGCCCTCCGGACTGGGCGGCCTGGTGGGCATTCGTCCCAGCCTGCGACTGCTGAGCCAGGACGGCATCATGCCGCTGGCCAGTTTCCAGGATACCGGTGGGCCGATGTGTCGCACGGTGGAAGACTGTGCACTGGCCCTGGATGCCATGGTGGGTTTCGATGCTTCGCCGTATTCCGGGCAGCGCTCTGCGTTTGATATCGACGCACCGCTGGTGGGATCGGCTGGTGAGTACCAGGCGATGACCAAGGTGCCGGTGACCTATACCGCCTACCTGGATGCGGAAGGACTCAAAGGTGCGCGCATCGGCGTTCTCCGCAGCCTGTTTGGCAACGGCAATGGCGACAACGCGATTGTGCAGATGGTGCTGGACCAGGCACTGGAAAAAATGGAGGCCGCAGGCGCCATCATCGAGGACGTCGAAATCCCCGATGTCAGCACCATCCTGTCGCGCTACAGCTCCTTGTCGAGCCGCCAGTTTGCCCGCGACCTGGAAGCCTACCTGCAGGCGTGGACCAGCGATCTGGACGGGCATGTCCGGACCTACCAGGCCTTTCAGGACAGCGGGCTCTACCTGAGTCGCAATACCAACAGCATTGCGGGCCGCAACAACCTGGATGTGGACCTGTCGACCGACGAGACCTACATCCGCAACACGGAAGAGCGTCCGGCATTCGTCCGCCCTCGCGTTCTGCAGGCACTCGACAACATCGATGCCAGCGGACGTCCGGCTGGCGAGCCCTATGACGTGCTGCTCTATCCCGCGTTGACCGGGTTGGCCGGCAGTCTCGGCGGTTCCCCGAGTGCAGGCAGCAACAACCGTCTGAGTCCGTTCTCCGGGTATCCGGCATTGACCATCCCCGCGGGCATGACCAGCGATGTGACCGAAGAGATCAGTCCGGCCCAGCCGGTGGGGCTGGAGATGCTGGCGCGGGAGTTCGACGAGGCCACGTTGATCAAGATCGCCTACGCCTTCGAGCAGGTGGCACAACCCCGTCAGCCGCCGACGATGACGCCGGAACTGCAGTAACGCCGGCAGGCCGCAAGCCCCCGGGCATCCGCCCGGGGGCTTTTTTGCGTCAGGGGAAGGGCGTGATGGCGTGACGATCCCGCGCCGCCATGCTGAAGCTGCGGGGGGCGGCCCCCAGTCGGTAGGGGGCGGGCAGGGCATCCTCGTCGGCACCTTCCGGCAAGCCGAAGACGGCGTCACGGCCGAACGCGGTGAGATCGCTGCCGGGGAAATCCGGCAGCCCGTCCCGATACAGACCGCAATTGTTCCGTTCCGGTGGCGTCACCGGCAGGCAGTCACCCTGCGGTGGCTGTGTGACCCGGGTCAGGGTGCGTTCGGCGTCGAAGTCGTTGAACCAGGTCCAGTACAGGAAGTCGATATCCAGCCCCACGGCGGTATCGAGGATATTGCGATAGGGCAGCGGCAGGCTTTCGCCTTCGGCGCCGTCCTGGGTGCTGGCCACTTCCCCGAGCAGGAGTGCGAGGTTTGCAGGTGTCCCGCAGGGCGCGCCGCCCTCGCGGGTCAGGCCCACCGCGCAGCGCAGCTCATCCCGGTGGGCACGGAGTTCCTCGGCGTCGAAGCCATCGCTGCCATCGACCCGGCCCGGCGGGTAACGGAACCAGTAGGGATGCGCGCTGAACATCAGATTGTGCTGGGCGCCGGCAGTGTCGGGATCGATGTCGTCGCTTTCCATCAACTGGGCGCCGACCCGACGCAAGACTTCGAGGCTCTGTCCGAAGTCGGGAGCGTCGATGATCACCGGCAGCCGCAGGCCGGCAGCGCGCAGGCGCGACAGGGCATCGCGATAGGCGTTGCGGAAGCCGAAGCGCTCGGTGTCGGTGCAGTTGTTGAACAGCGGGTCGCTGTCCTGCTCGGCCTGCAGGTAGCAGGTGCCGGCTTCGTTGAGGAGGTTGAGCACCAGGTAGGCAGCGTGACGGTCGAGCACGGCGCGGACATCCTCACGCAACAGCCAGCGCACGGTGCGGTTGAGCGGGTCGTCGGGATCGAGGCTGTCGTCGTCGATGCCGGTGAGGTCTGCGCCGGTGTAATCGTGGATGTCGAGTATCGGCAGCATGCCGTGGTCCACCACGGCCTGGATGCGACGGTCCAGGGCGGCCACGGAGCCGCCGAACACATCACCGATCCGATCCCCGTCCAGGTCTGGATCGCGGGGGCCACCATCCGGGTACCAGACGATGCGGATGGCGTTGGCGCCGGCGCGGCGCTGCGCGCCGGTCACCGCCTGCAGGTTGTCGTCGGTGAACAGGTCAAACGCGGGGCCATACCGCTCAATGAACTGATCGTTGACGCCGCGGATCTGCAGGCGCTCGTTGCAGATGTCCACGAGATGCAGGCGCTTGCTGACGGGGTCGGCCACGACTGTGGGGGTCTCGAATACCGGCACCAGATCCTCTCGGCAGCGGGCGCACACCACACGGACATCCGTGACAGGCTCCGGCGTGTCGAGGCGGCCGCTGCCGCGGAACACGGCGCAGCGCTGTCCATCGGGTTGCTGTGCCACGGTGAGCTGGTAGCGGGTGTTCAGTGGCAGGGGTTGCGTGGCGAAGTCGTCCTGACCGGGCGTGATCGGCAGCGTCGCCTGGCCCAGCTGCAGGGTCAGGCCCGTGGTGCTGAGACCACTGACGCGACCTTCGAGCCGCCCCCCCTCGGTGCCACCGCCGCCCGCGCCCCCGTCGCAGGCGCCCAGGACCAGGCTCAGGAGCAGCAGGGGGAGAGACAGCGCGCGAAGAGACATGCCGTGGCGGGTTCCAGGCCGGGTGAGGCTTTGATCATACGGGCAAGTGCACCGTCCGTGGCCACGAAAAAGCCCCGGTTGTCGGCGACAACCGGGGCTCGGACTTCGGTGAATCTGGTGGACGGTACAAGGCTCGAACTTGTGACCCCCGCCGTGTGAAGGCGATGCTCTACCACTGAGCTAACCGTCCGTGGGGGGCGAATTATCGTGACCGCGGGGCGGGGCGTCAACTGCCGGGGGCGGCGGTCCCACAGATGGGACGCGTTGAGCATTGAGGGAATCCCCGGTAGCCTCCGCGCCTCATTTCCGGGAGCCGCCCATGAATGCCGTTCGTCCCCTGATGCTTGCAATCGAGAGCCGTGACCTGGAGGCCGCTCGTGCCGCCCTCGCGCGAGATGAAAGCCAGGGCACCGAACCGCTGCCGGGCGGCATATCGCCGTTGATGTTTGCCTTGTACAACGGCGCGCCCGACATTGCGGCGCTGTTGCGGCCACTGCGGCCGCTGGATCTGCATGAGGCGGCCTCGCTGGATGACACGCGGCGGGTTGCCGAGCTGCTGCTGGCCGATGCCGATGCGGCCCGGCGCCACAGCCCGGATGGCTGGACACCGTTGCACCTGGCCGCGTTTTTTGGCAACCGGGATGCGGTACTGGTGCTGGTTGGCCTTGGCGCCCCCATCGACTCGATCAGCGAAAACCCCATGCAGAACACGCCGATGCATGCCGCTCTGGCCGGCGCGGCCGGCGAGCAACTGGCGCCGCTACTGATCGGTTTCGGCGCTGAGGTGGATCATGTTGGCGGCAGCGGGGTGACCGCCCTGCATCTCGCCGCGGTGCGTGGCTTTGCCAACCTGTGCCGGTTGTTGCTGGCGCGGGGCGTGGATCGCACGCTGAAAACCGAGGATGGCAAGACGGCAGCCGACATTGCCCGCGAGCGCGGACACATGGAGCTGGTCAGCCTGCTCGAAGGCGGCTTGCAGTAGGGCGTGGCGCGCTACGGGCGCAGGCCGAAGACCAGCGACTGATGGGCCGCCGCCCCGGCGATGGCGCCATCGCCCACCGCCAGGGGCACCGAGCCGCCCGGGCGCGCCAGATCACCGCAGGCGAAGACACCGGGCACGCTGGTGGCCTTGGTGGGGCCGACGCGGACGGTGGCGCCGAGCGGACTGTCATCCCGTGCGCAGCCGAGGCCGTCGATGAGCTCGCCGGGAAGGTCGATCATGGCGGCCACGAACAGGCCCTGCAGCGCATGTCGGGCGCCGGATGCCAGCACCACCGTCGCCTGATCTTCGATGGCCTTCACCGGACCTTCGACGACCTGCACGCCGCGGCGCGCGAGCAGGGCCTGTTGATCGGCATCGGGTTGCAGGGCGTCATTGAGAAACAGCGTGGTGGGGCCCCAATCGGGCAGCAGCGCCGCCTGGTGCATGGCCAGCGCGGAGGTGGCGATCACGCCGATGGGCCTCTGTTGGAGCTCGTAGCCGTGGCAGTAGGGGCAGTGGAACACCGAGCGGCCCCACCGGTCCGCCAGCCCCGGCAGGTCGGGCAGGCGGTCCTGAACGCCGGTGGCGAGCACGAGGCGCCGGGTGGTCTGCTCGGGCTGCCCGCTGAGCTCGATGACGAATCCGTCCACGACGGCCCGCGCGGACACCACCCGACCGTCCCGCCAGGTCACGGTGGGGTAGCGCATCAGCTGCTGACGGCCGTCGGCGGCGATGGCGGCGGGATCGCGACCGTCCTGGGTCAGCAGGCCGTGGGCGTGGGTGGCGAAGCGGTTGCGCCGCTGTCCATCGTCCACCACCAGCACACGCCGTCGCGCCCGTGCCAGGGGCAGTGCCGCTGAGAGTCCGGCGTAACTGCCGCCCACGATGATGACGTCGTACTGCATGGGACTTACTCGCAACAAATGAAGTTACATCATGCGGCGACGAACCCTTATTTGCAACTTATACTGTTTCGTGAAATGAACGCGCCCGGATTTCCCTCATGAGACGTGACAGTCGCTTGTCCCGCATGCTGCACGTGCTGCTGCACATGGCCCGCGACGCGCGGCCTTTCACCTCCGAGCAGATCGCCCGCATGCTCGACACCAACCCGGTGGTGGTCCGGCGTACCCTGGCGGGCCTGCGTGAGGCGGGATACGTGCGCTCTGAGAAGGGTCACGGCGGTGGCTGGCAGCTCGCCTGCCGCCTGGACGAGGTGCGATTGCTCGACGTTCACCGTGCCGTCGGCGGCCCGCGGGTGTTTGCCATCGGCAATGTCAGCGACAACCCCGTCTGCGCGGTCGAGCGGGTGGTGAACCGGGCCCTCGGCGATGCCCTGGTCCAGGCCGAGGCGCTGCTGATCGAGCGCCTGGGTGCGATCAGCCTTGCCGACCTGGCGCGCGACTTCGACGCCCTCTGTGCCGCCGGGGGTTGGGACCCGACGGGCGACAACACGCGTTAGTCGTGCGTCAGGTTGCGGGACGGCCGCGTCGGGCGCGAAAGAAATGGCGCAGCTGTTCGGCGCATGCCGTCTCGCGCACGCCCCCGACCCATTCCACGACATGGTTGAGACGCGGGGTGGCGATGACGTCGTACACCGACTGCACCGCGCCCGCTTTGGGATCGGCGGCGCCGAACACCAGGCGTTGCACCCGCGCATGGGTGATCAGGCCTGCGCACATCACACAGGGTTCGAGGGTGACGTACAGGGTGGTACCGGTCAGCCGATAATTGCCCAGCCGCGCACCCGCAGCGCGCAAGGCCAGCATTTCCGCATGGGCGGAGGGGTCGCTCAGCCCGATCGGGCGGTTCCAGCCTTCTCCCAGAATCTCGCCGTCCTTGATCAGCACCGCACCCACCGGCACTTCGCCCTCGGCCTCAGCGCGGCGCGCCAGCATCAGCGCGTGATCCATCCAGCGAAGATCGTCGGCGTGGGGGAGGGTCATGGGACGTTTGTCTGCGAGAGGGTCGTGGTCGGGCGAGCGGCTTCGGCACTGGATGGCGGGCTCGTGACGCTAGCATCCCATGCTGCGCATGGGGCCCTGCATGCTGTGCCATGTGCTAGATGAGGCGACATCGGGCTGGGGCGGTTGGGTGCGCTGGGGAATTCCCTTGCGACGCTAACATCCCGCGCGTTGTGCGGGTCCCTGCACGCTGTGCTGTGCGCTAGACGAGGTGACACTGAACTGGGTCGGTTGGTGCGCTAGGGAGTCCCCTCGCGACGCTAACATCCCGCGCTGCGCGCGGGTCCCTGCACGCTGCTCGGGGACTCACTCCCACTCAATCGTCGCGGGTGGTTTGCCGGAGATGTCGTAGACGACGCGGGAGATGCCGGGGACTTCGTTGACGATGCGGCGGGCGCAGACGTCGAGCAGCTCATAGGGCAGGTGGGCCCATTGCGCGGTCATGAAGTCGATGGTCTGCACGGCACGCAGGGCAATCACCGGTTCGTGGCGGCGTCCGTCGCCGGTGACGCCGACGCTCTTGACCGGCAGAAACACGGCGAAGGCCTGGCTGGTCTTGTCATACCAGCCGGCGCGACGAAGCTCTTCGATGAAAATGGCATCGGCCCGGCGCAGGGTATCGGCGGCGGCAAGCGTCACCGCCCCCAGGATGCGCACCCCCAGACCGGGGCCGGGGAAGGGGTGGCGATAGACCATTTCGTGGGGCAGCCCGAGTTCGACGCCGATCTTGCGGACCTCGTCCTTGAACAGCTCGCGCAGCGGCTCCACCAGCTTCAGCTTCATGTGGGCCGGCAGGCCGCCCACGTTGTGATGGCTCTTGATGACATGCGCCTTGCCCGTCTTGGCGCCGGCTGACTCGATGACGTCGGGATAGATGGTGCCCTGCGCGAGGAAATCGATGTCCTGCAGCTTGCCGGCCTCTTCGTCGAACACCTCGATGAACAGGCGGCCGATGATCTTGCGCTTGGCCTCGGGGTCGTCGACGCCGGCCAGTTCGGACATGAAGCGTTCGGCGGCATTGACCCGGATCACCTTGACGCCCAGGTTCTGTGCGAACACCGCCATCACCTGATCGCCCTCATCAAGCCGCAACAGGCCGTGGTCCACGAACACGCAGGTCAGCTGGTCGCCGATGGCCTGGTGCAGCAGGGCTGCGACGACCGACGAATCGACGCCGCCGGACAGGCCCAACAGCACTTTGCGATCACCGACCTGCTGGCGGACGCGTGCGATGGCGTCATCGATGATGTTGTCCGGCGTCCAGGCATTGCCGCAGCCGCAGATGTCATGGACGAAACGGGAGTAGATGCGCCCGCCCTGCGGGGTGTGGGTGACCTCGGGGTGAAACTGCAGGGCGTAGTAGTGACGCGCCGGATCCGCCATGCCGGCGAGCGGCACGTCCTTGGTGGAGGCGATGCGGACGAAGCCCTCGGGCAGGGTCGCGACGTGGTCGCCGTGGGACATCCACACGTCGAGCAGGCCATGGCCGTCGGCGTTGACTCGGTCCTCGATGCCGTTGAGCAGCGGCGAGTGGGCGTGGGCCCGGACTTCGGCGTAGCCGAACTCCTTGACGGCGCCCGGCGCCACCGCGCCGCCCAGCTGGGTGGCCATGGTCTGCATGCCATAGCAGATACCGAGCACTGGCACGCCGAGCTGCCAGACCGCCTCCGCCGCGCGGGGTGATGACGCTTCGAGCACGCTTTCGGGGCCGCCGGAGAGGATGATGCCGCGGGGCGCGAAGGCCCGGATGTCGGCATCGGCCATGTCCCAGGGGTGCAGTTCGCAGTACACCCCGAGTTCGCGCACGCGACGGGCGATGAGCTGGGTGTACTGGGAGCCGAAGTCGAGGATGAGGATCCGGTCGGAGTGGATATTCACGGGTGTCAGTCGATGCGGTAGTTGGGCGCTTCCTTGGTGATCGTCACGTCATGGACGTGCGACTCGCGGATGCCGGCGCCAGTGATCTTCACGAAGCTGGACTGGGTGCGCAGTGCCTCGACGGTGGCGCAGCCGGTGTAGCCCATGCAGGCCCGCAGGCCACCGATCAGTTGGTGAACGATGGCGCTCATCGCCCCCTTGTAGGGGACGCGGCCCTCGATGCCTTCGGGGACCAGCTTTTCCACCTCGGCCGTGGTGTCCTGGAAGTAGCGATCCTTGGAGCCCTGCGACATCGCCCCCAGCGATCCCATGCCCCGGTAGCTCTTGTACGAGCGTCCCTGGTACAGCTCCACCTCGCCCGGCGCCTCCTCGGTACCGGCCAGCATGGAGCCCACCATCACGGCATAGGCGCCTGCGGCGATGGCCTTGGCGAAATCGCCGGAATAGCGCACGCCGCCATCAGCGATCAGCGGGATGCCGCGGGCCTTGAGCGCCTCGGCCACCGCCATCACGGCGCCGATCTGCGGCACGCCGACGCCGGCGACGATGCGGGTGGTGCAGATCGAACCCGGTCCGATACCGACCTTGACCGCGTCGGCGCCGGCATCGGTGAGGGCAAGGGCGGCTTCCGCAGTGGCAATGTTGCCGCCGATCACCTGCAGGTCGGGGTAGGCCTGTTTGATGCCGCGGACGCGATCCAGGACGCCCTTGGAATGACCATGGGCCGTGTCCACCACCACCACGTCAACGCCGGCTTCCACCAGCCGGGCAATGCGTTCGTCGGTGTCGGCGCCGGTGCCGACAGCGGCGCCGACTCGCAGCCGTCCACGCTCGTCCTTGCAGGCCAGCGGGTGGTCGGTGGATTTCTGGATGTCCTTGACGGTGATCATGCCGCGCAACTTGTAGTCGCCGTTGATGACCAGCACTTTTTCGATGCGGTGTTCGTGCAGTTTGCCGAGCACCTCTTCCCGCGAGGCGCCCTCCTGAACGGTCACCAAGCGGGCCTTCGGCGTCATGATGCGCGACACCGGCTCCGAAAAGCGGGTCTCGAACCGCAGGTCACGCGCGGTGACGATGCCGACCAGGTCGTCGCCGTCGACCACGGGCACGCCGCTGATCTTGTTGGCGCGGGTGAGCTTGAGCACTTCGCCGATGGTCATGCCGGGATCGACGGTGATGGGGTCGACGATCACGCCGGATTCGTGCTTCTTGACGGCGCGTACCTCCTGCGCCTGGGCCTCCGGCGGCAGGTTCTTGTGAACGATGCCCATGCCGCCCTCCTGGGCCATGGCAATGGCGAGGCCACTTTCGGTGACCGTGTCCATGGCGGCGGACAGCAGGGGGATGTTGAGTCGGATGTGGCGCGTCAACTGCGTGCCGGTATCGACCTGCCGAGGCAGGATGTCGGAATAGGCCGGCTGCAGGAGGACGTCGTCGAAGGTCAGGGCTTCTCGCGTGATCCGGGAAGTCATGGGGGGCGTGCTCCGGCAAAAAGCTATTATACGGGAATGCCCGCTTCGGACTCTCTTATGCCGCCGCGAACGGTCTACGCCGTCTCGGAACTGGCGCACCTGCTGCGCGGCGTGGTGGAAGACAGTTTCCCCCGGGTCTGGGTGCAGGGCGAGATCAGCAATCTGTCGCGGCCGGCGTCGGGTCATTGGTATTTCACCCTCAAGGACGGCCAGGCGCAGCTGCGCGCGGCGATGTTCCGGGGGGCCAACCTGCATGTTCGTCCGCACCCCCGGAACGGTGATGCGGTACGGGTGCGGGCGCAGGTCAGCTTCTATACCGCCCGTGGCGACCTGCAACTGATCTGCGAGCACCTGGAGCCGGCGGGCGAGGGGGCATTGCTGCAGGCGTTCGAGGCGCTGAAGCAGCGGCTGTCCGACGAAGGGTTGTTCGATGCCGCGCACAAGCGCCCGCTGCCCGCTACGCCCCGCGCCATCGGGCTGGTCACCTCGGCGACCGGCGCTGCGGTTCAGGATGTGCTGACCACCCTGGCACGGCGGTTTCCGCTGGCCCCGGTCTATCTGTGGCCGGTGCCGGTACAGGGCGCTGCGGCGGCGCCGGCGGTGGTCGCGGCGCTGCAGGGCCTGCCGTCCCGGGCGCCGATCGATGTGCTGTTGCTGGTTCGTGGCGGCGGCTCGCTGGAGGATCTCTGGGCGTTCAACGAAGAAGCCGTGGCGCGTGCCATACGGGACTGCGCGGTCCCGGTGGTCACCGGTGTCGGTCATGAGACCGACACCACCATCGCTGATTTCGCTGCCGACCTGCGGGCCCCGACGCCCACCGCGGCAGCCGAGCGGGCGACGCCGGAAGTGCGACTGTGGCGGGAGGCGCTGCAGCGCCTCACCCTCGACCTGGAGCGTCCGCTGCGACGTCGCCTCCGCGACGACGGCGCGCGTGCGGATCAGCTCGTCGGGCGGCTGTTGCGGCAACGCCCGGCGCGGCGACTGCAGGAGGCGGCACAGCGTCTGGATGAGCTGGAGGGCGCCTTGCATCGGGCTGGACGCCGACAACTCGAGGCCCGCCGTCAGCGCCTTGAACTTCAGATCGGGCGCCTGAGAGGGGGCGATCCACGGCAGCGCCTGGGGTTGCATGCGGCAACTTTGCGGGGGCTTGAGCATCGCCTGCAGTCCGCACTGGCGCGACAGCTGCAGACCGAAAACGCACGCCTCGCCCAAGCCGAACGGGCCTTGCAGGGCCTGTCCCCGCTGGCGGTGCTGGGGCGTGGCTATGCCCTGGTGCGGACCGATGACGGGCAGTTGGTGCGCAGCCCGCAGCAGGTGCAGGCCGGCATGGGGCTGGAGGTCCAGGTGGCAGACGGGCGCTTCCCGGTGACCGCGACATCCCGCAGGCCGTAAAAAAGCCGCCGCCCCGCGAGGTTGGGGGCGGCGGCCGTTGGCTGCGTGGGCTCAGAGCTTGTGAAAAAATCGAACGCCGTCGCGAGCGCTTCGCCGGGCGATTTTTTACATGCTCTCAGTTGAAGATGAAGTGCTCGGCCGGCAGTCGGGTCATGCTGCGGCTGGGGCGGGTCATCGCGCTGGCATGCGCCTTGGCGCGCGGCAGCAGATGGTCGAAGTAGAACGTCGCGGTGTCGAGCTTGGCTTGATAGAACTCGGCGGTGTCCGCCCCGCCCTCGGCCAGCCGCTTGGCCGCCACGGCGGCCTGCACCGCCCAGAAGTAACCCATCATCACGTAGCCGGAATACATCAGGAAGTGATGGCTGGCGCTGGAGACCACGTCGCGGTCCTTGCGCGCCATCATCATGAGTCGCAGGGTCAGCACGTTCCACTCGGCGGCGTAGCGGCCGATTTCGGTGCAGAAGCGGCGGGTCTTCTTGTTGCGCACGTTTTCCAGTACAAAGCGGCCGATCTGACCGGTGAATTCCCGCACGCAGGCGCCGCGGGTGGTCAGCAGCACCTTGCGTCCCAGCAGGTCGAGGGCCTGGATGCCGGTGGTGCCTTCGTACAGGGTGGCGATACGGGCATCGCGGGCGATCTGTTCCATGCCGTGCTCGGCGATATAGCCGTGGCCGCCGAACACCTGCATGCCGAGGTTGGCCGCTTCCAGCCCCATCTCGGTGAGGAACCCCTTGAGGATGGGCGTGAAGAAGCCCAGCTTGTCATCCCAGGTTTCGTACTTCTCCGGGTCATTCTCGAGAATGCCGTTGACCATATGGTCGGCGTACTGTGCGGCGAAGTAGATCATCGCCCGGCCACCTTCCGCGATGGCCTTCTGTGTCAGCAGCATGCGGCGCACGTCGGCATGGTGGATCAGCGCGTCCGCCACCTTGTCCGGTTCCTTCTTGCCCGACAGGGCGCGCATGGAGCGGCGTTCCAGGGCGTAGGGCAGGGCGCCCTGGAAGGCCAGTTCGGCGTGCGCCACTCCCTGCACCGCGGTGCCGATGCGGGCGGTGTTCATGAAGGTGAACATGGCTTCCAGGCCCTTGTTCGGCTCGCCGATCAGCCAGCCACGCGCGCCGTCGAAGTTGAGCACGCAGGTGGCGGAGGCCTTGATGCCCATCTTGTGCTCGATGGAGACGCAGTGCACCGGGTTGCGTTGGCCCAGGCTGCCGTCGTCGTTGACCAGCACCTTGGGCACGATGAACAGGGAAATCCCACGGGTGCCCGGCGGTGCGTCCGGCAGACGCGCCAGCACGATGTGGATGATGTTCTCGGTGAGGTCGTGCTCACCCGCGGAAATGAAGATCTTGGTGCCGGTCAGTGCCCAGGTGCCGTCCCCGTTGTCTTCGGCCTTGGTCTTGATCTGGCCGAGGTCGGTGCCGCACTGCGGTTCGGTGAGACACATGGTGCCGGACCAGCGGCCCTCCGTCAGCGGCGGCATGTACAGCTGCTTGAGGTCTTCGCTGGCGTACTGCATCACAGTGTTCATGCAGCCCAGTGACAGGCCGGGATACATGGTGAAGGACCAGTTGGCCGTGCCCATCATCTCGGACTTGATCAGGCCCAGCGACATCGGCAGGCCCTGGCCGCCGTACTCGGTAGGGTGGGACAGCCCCTGCCAGCCGCCAGCGACGAACTGCGCGTAGGCCTCGCGGAAGCCCTTGGGTGTGCGGACCTCGCCGTTGTCGAAATGGCAGCCTTCCTGGTCGCCGCTGAGGTTGAGGGGTGACAGCACCTCTTCGCAGTAGCGGGCGCACTCCTCAAGGATGGCATCCACGGTTTCGGGATCCGCATCCTTGCCGTTGGCAAGGGTGGCGTAGTGGCTGGGGTAGTCGAAGACTTCCTTGAGCAGAAAGCGGGTGTCACGCAGCGGGGCCTTGTAAGCCGGCATGGAACGGTCCTTGTCTGGGAGTTGAAACCGGTGCGCACGCTACGGGCACATGGTGCCGGTGCCAATGACCGCAGCACGCCCCGGGGCCGTCGGGCCGGCAAACCGGGGGGCAGGCACAAAAAAACCCGCCCGGCGGTGCCGGGCGGGTGGGGTGACCGCAGGCGGTCTTACATCTCCATCGGGCGCAGCTCCACACGCCGATTTTCTTCGCGCCCTTCCTCGGTGGTGTTTTCCATGATCGGGCGCGCCTTGCCGTAGCCCACCGGCGTCATGCGGTCGGCTTCGACGCCCCGTCCGGTCAGGTACTCCTTGACTGCGATGGCGCGGCGCTCGGACAGGCCGAGGTTGTACGCATCGGTCCCGAGGTAGTCGGTGTGGCCTTCCACTTCGACGTCGATTTCCGGGTAGGCGATCAGGGTGTCCGCCACCTTGTTGAGAATTTCCTTGGCATCGGCGGTCAGGCGATCGGAATCGAACTCGAACTTGACGCCCTTGAGGATGAAGGACTGGTTGAGGGCGCAGCCGTTGGCGTCCACTTCCTCGCCCGGCCGCGGCCGGCGGCAGTCGCCGGCCAGTGCGCAGCCGTTGTCGAGCACGGTAGCGCCGGCAGGGCTGTTCGGACACTCGTCGATGTCATCGGGCAGGCCGTCGCCATCGGAGTCGATGGGGCAGCCGCTGGCGTTGACCTGCTGACCGGCCGGGGTGTCCGGGCACTGATCGCGGCCGTCGGGTACACCGTCGCCATCGCTGTCGAGCTCACAACCGGTCTCGTTGACCTGGGCGCCGGGTGCGGAGTCCGGGCACTGATCCCGATGGTCAGGCACACCATCGCCATCGGTATCGATGGTCTCCGGGTCCGGCGGCGGCTTGTGTCCCAGGGGTACCACCAGGCCCAGGTTGTAGACGCCGTCGTAGAACTTTTCGTTGTCCTTGGGCTGCACCCCGGCCAGCGACCGGTTGTGCGGATCCTGGCGGTACAGCGCTTCGGCCCGCAGGATCAGCTTGGGCGTGAACTCAAACAGGTAACCCAGGCCGACGTCCAGCAGGGTGGTGTCGTAATTGGCGATGAGGCCAGGGTGCCCCTCCCCCTGTCCGTGCAGCACGTTCAGACGGCCGTACAGGTTGGGGATGTTGCGCAGGGGAAACAGCATCATCCCGGCGCCGATGCCGGTCATCGAGAAGCTGCCGTTGTCGATCAGGCCGGCCGCGGCATCGGGGTCCATGATGGTGTAGCTCGCCATCAGTTCCAGGGTGAGCGCATTGGTCACCTTCTTGCCGATGGCGATGGTGCCGCCCCAGCCGTCGTCCGTGCCGCGATCGTCGTCCGCCAGTACGTAGGAGGCGGTAGGTGAGACGTACCAGGTACGCGCCTTCAACGCCCGGGTGAGGGTTTCCCCATCCTGTGCGAAGGCCGGCAAGACCATGGATGCGCCCAGCAGCGCGGCGAACAGCTTAGATCGGAAAACCATGTTGCTCCCCTAATTGTTTCAGTCCCAATCGGTGTTGTGCCCCGATGCCGTCATCATAGCAGCGTGCCTGCCCGGCGTGACCGGGCCCGGGTGCGCTGGCATACTGCGCGCCCTCTTTCCCCATTCCCCACTCCGGCTCTTCATGGAACCGAATCAGATCAAAGGCAGGATCACGGCTCTGCAGACGCGTTTCGACGCGCTGCGGAGCTATCTTTGACTACGATGTCAAACAGGACCGGCTGGTCGAGGTCAACGCCGAGCTGGAGGACCCCGCGGTGTGGAACGACGCGCGGCGCGCCCAGGATCTGGGGCGGGAACGGGCGCGACTTGAAGGCATCATCGCGCCAATCTCCGAGGCGCTGACCGGGCTGGTCGATGCCGGCGAACTGCTGGAGCTGGCGCTGGCCGAGAATGATCTCGGCGCCGTGGCCGAGATCGCCAAGGACGTCGACCGCTTTGAGCAGTTTGCCGAGAAGCTGGAATTCCAGCGCATGTTCAGCGGCGAGCAGGACGCCTCCAACGCCTACCTGGACGTGCAGGCAGGCTCCGGCGGCACCGAGGCGCAGGACTGGGCCGAAATGCTGTTGCGGATGTACACCAAGTGGGCCGATGGCAAGGGGTTCACGGTGGAGCTGATGGAACGCTCCGATGGCGAGGTGGCCGGCATCAAGTCCGCCACCATCTATGTGCAGGGCGACTACGCGTTCGGCTGGCTGCGGTCGGAAACCGGCGTGCACCGGCTGGTGCGGAAAAGCCCGTTCGATTCCGGCAACCGGCGGCACACCAGCTTCTCGGGTGTTTTCGTCAGCCCCGAGGTCGACGATAACGTCGAGATCGAGATCAATCCGGCCGATCTGGAAGTGGGGACCTTCCGCTCCTCCGGCGCCGGTGGGCAGCACGTCAACAAGACCGAGTCCGCCATCCGCATCAAGCACGTGCCCTCCGGCATCGTGGTGGCCTGCCAGACCGAGCGCAGCCAGCACGCCAACCGCGACCGTGCCATGAAAATGCTGAAGGCCAAGCTCTACGAGATGGAGATGCAGAAGCGCAATGCACAGAAGCAGGCGCTGGAAGACTCCAAGGACGATATCGGCTGGGGCAGTCAGATCCGCTCGTACGTTCTCGACCAGTCGCGGATCAAGGATCTGCGCACCGGGGTGGAGATTGCCGATACCGTCAAGGTGCTCGACGGGCATCTGGACCCCTTCATCGAAGCCAGCCTCAAGCAGGGCCTGTAACGACCATGTCCGAACCGACGACGCCCCCCGCCGCCGACGAAAATCACCTGATCGCCACCCGCCGCGAAAAGCTGGAAAAGCTGCGGGCGGAAGGACAGGCGTTTCCCAATGACTTTCGACGCGACACGCTGAGCGACCACCTGCATGGCACCTACGGCGAACACACGCCCGAGCAGCTGGAAGCGGTCGAGGGCCGGTTCCGGCTGGCCGGCCGGCTGATGGCCAAGCGGGTCATGGGCAAGGCCAGCTTCGGCCAGCTGCAGGACAGTGCCGGGCGCATCCAGATCTTCTGCCAGCGCGATACCCTCGGCGACACGGCCTACCAGGGCTTCAAGACCGCCGACATCGGCGACATCCTCGGTGTGGTCGGGCGGGTGTTCAAGACCAAGACCGGGGAGCTGTCGCTGTGGGTGGAGCAGCTTCAGCCGCTGGTGAAGAACCTGCGGCCGCTGCCTGAGAAATGGGCCGGCCTGACCGATACCGAAGTGCGCTATCGGCAGCGGTATCTTGATCTGATCGTCAATCCCGACGTGAAAGCCGTGTTCGAGAAACGCGGCCGCACGGTGCGGTTCATCCGCCAGTTTCTGGATGCCGTCGGCTTCATGGAAGTGGAAACCCCGATGCTGCAGCCGATTGCAGGGGGCGCCACCGCGCGACCGTTCGTGACGCACCACAATGCGCTGGGGCGGGACATGTACCTGCGGATTGCCCCGGAGCTGTACCTGAAGCGCCTGGTGGTGGGCGGTTTCGAGAAGGTGTACGAGATCAATCGCAATTTCCGCAACGAGGGGCTGTCCACCCGCCACAACCCCGAGTTCACCATGCTGGAGTTCTATCAGGCCTACGCGGACTACCGCGATGCCATGGACCTGGTGGAGACCCTGGTCCGCGATTGCGCGGTCACGGTCAATGGCAGTGCGGCCCTTTGCTATGACGGGCGTGACTACGATCTTGAGGTGCCGTTCCGGCGCTGGACCATGCGCGAGGCCGTGGCCCACTTCAATCCCGGCTTCACCGGGTTCGATGACCGTGCGGCCCTGGCGGCGCGCGCGCGCGAGGTCGGCGGTGATGTGAAGGACACCTACGGCCCGGGCAAGTTGCTCACCGAGATTTTCGAGAAGACCGTGGAGTCGCAGCTGATGGATCCCACCTTCATCACCGAATATCCGACCGAGGTTTCACCGCTGGCACGGCGCAACGATGACAACCCGGAGGTCACCGACCGTTTCGAGTTCTTCCTTGGCGGTCGCGAAGTGGCCAACGGCTTTTCCGAGCTCAACGACGCGGATGATCAGGCGGCGCGTTTCCGCGCGCAGGTGGCGGCCAAGGATGCCGGCGACGACGAGGCCATGGTCTACGACGCCGACTACATCCGTGCCCTCGAATATGGCCTGCCGCCGACGGCCGGCGTTGGCATCGGCATTGACCGCCTCGTCATGTTCCTCGCCGACGCCCCGTCCATCCGGGACGTGTTGCTCTTTCCGGCCATGCGGCCGGAAAGTTAAGCCAGTGCGCCCGGCCATGCGGCCGGAAAGTTAAATCCGTGCACCCGGCCATGCGGCCGGAAAGTTGAACCAGTGCACCCGGCCATACAGCCGGAAAGTTGCGCCGGCGCTCCCTGGTCATGTGGCCGATCGGTCAAGCCTGCGTAGCGGCCATGCGCTCGGGTGTCGAGTCCGCGCGCCTGATGGCCGGCGGCCCCTCGGGCATTCGATGCCGCTGCCCTCAGGGCGCGCCGAGCCGGGCGCGGGATTGCCGCATGATCAGGTGATCAGGGCGCGCGTTCCACCAGTAGCGCGTCGATCTCCGCCAGATCGTCACGCCCGAGCCGGCCGGCCGCGGCCTTGAGCGTCAGCACCGACAGCAGATAGTCATAGCGTGCCTGCAGATAGTTGCGTTCGGCGAGGTACAACTGTTGCTGAGCGTTGAGCACGTCGATGGCGGTACGGGTGCCGACTTCCAGTCCGGTCTCGCTGGCATCCAGCGCGGTGCGACTGGACACCACAGCCTGTTTCAGAGCCTTGGTGCGGGCTGCGCCCGCCATTACCGCCTGATAGGCGTCGCGGGTCTGACGCTCGACATTGCGGAGGTTGCCGTCGAGTTCGCTGCGGCGTTGTTCCAGGGTGCTGCGGGCCTGGTGTACGCGTGATTGTGTCGCCAGGCCGCTGAACAGCGGCAAGGTGACCTGCACCCCGTAGCTCTCCTGGGTGGTGTCGGCTGGGAACACGCCGGTCTCGGAGGTGCTGTCGGAGTAGCTGGCACGGGCACCCACGGTGGGCAGGTGTGCGCCCTTCGCCACTTTGACGCCGGCCTCGGCGGCGCCCACGGCGTAGCGGGCGCCCAGCAGGCTCAGGTTGCCGTCGCGGGCAGCGTCGACCCAGGCGGCGCTATCGGCCGGTGATGGCGCGGGAAGGGGGATGTCATCCTGCAGGCGGCTCACGTTGTCGCGTCGTTCACCGATGATCTCCCGCAGGGCTTCGTTGGCGGCATCCAGAGCGCGCTCGGCTTCGATGACCTGCGCCACGGTAAGATCGAAGCGGGCCTGCGCTTCCTGTACATCGGTGATGGCCGACAGGCCAACGTCAAACCGCTCTTGTGCCTGCTCCAGCTGTCGCCCCACCGCTTCGTTCTCTGCGCTTGCGGAGCGCAAGGTATCCGCTGCGGAGAGAACGCCAAAATAGGCCTGCGACACGCGCAGGGCGAGCTCCTGCTGCGCCAGCCGATATTGCGTGTCGGCGAGGGCCACCTGCTGGCTGGCCTGATCAAGCTGTTTGAACGCGCTCCAGTCGAACAGCGCCTGGTTGAGTGTGAGGTCAAGGCTACGGTTGGTGCCGTCACGGGTCTGGGTCGGCATGCCCTGCTGTTCTGTTTCCGATTCGCTGTAGGAAATGCCGTAACCGGCCGACAGCTGTGGCAACAGCACCGCCCGCGCCTGAGGGTAGGCTTGCGCTGCGGCATCACGTGCATGCTGAGCGGCTTGCAGCGTGGCGTCGTGCTGCAGGGCCCGGTCGTAGACGGTCAGCAGTTCGTTGGCGCTGGCGGCCGCCGGCAGCCAGCAGAGCGCGATCAGGAAACGGGTGGCGACGTGCATGTGGCCCCTCATGAAGTGTGAATGTCAGTACCGCGGAATCGAAGGGTCCACCTCAATGGACCAACGTTCGATGCCGCCGGTGATATTGGAGACCGCCGAAAGGCCGGCACGTTCCAGATACGCCGCAACCTGGGCGCTGCGCATGCCATGGTGGCAGAGCACGGCGATGGGCAGATCACGAGGCAGCTCCTGCATCCGCGACGGCACCTCTGCCATAGGGATGCACACGGTACCCGGAATGGTCGCAACGGCCACTTCTTCTGGCTCGCGGACATCCAGTACACACAGGGTCCGAGCCGCGAGACCCGCGGCGGCATCCTGGGGGCTGCAGTTGTTCATTGGGGTTTCGGCGAAAGGTCCGGGCGGCAGTCTAGCACCGCCCGGCTATATTTCTGTACTCGCCGGTTCAGAATTGACCGATCAACCCGCCGACTCCCGCTCCCAGTCTTCCAGCATGGTTTCCAGGTAGTGGATGTTGTGGGTGCCTTCGAGGAAGACCTTGTCCCGCATGATGCGGTGCTGCAGCGGAATGTTGGTCTTGATGCCCTCGAAGACCATCTCGGCCAGGGCCTGGCGCATGCGCGCCGCGGCTGTTTTGCGGTCCGAGCCCCAGGCGATCAGCTTGCCGACCATCGAGTCGTAGTTCGGCGGGACCCGGTAACCCTGATACACGTGGGAGTCGATCCGGATTCCCGGGCCGCCCGGAGCGTGGTACTTCTTGACCTCGCCAGGGGAGGGGGTGAACTTCCGGGGGTCCTCGGCGTTGATGCGGCACTCGATGGCGTGACCGCGCATGCGCACGTTTTTCTGCTGCTTCTTCAGGCCCAGGCCCGCAGCGATGCGGATCTGAGCCTTGATCAGATCGATGCCCGTGACCATTTCGGTCACCGGGTGCTCCACCTGGATGCGGGTATTCATCTCGATGAAGTAGAACGACCCGTTCTCGTACAGGAACTCGAACGTGCCTGCGCCGCGGTACCCGATGCGCTTGCAGGCCTCGACGCAGAGGCTGCCGATGCTGTCGCGCTGTTCGTCAGTGATGCCCGGTGCCGGGCACTCTTCCACCACCTTCTGGTTGCGGCGCTGCATCGAGCAGTCGCGCTCGCCGAGGTGGATGGCATGTCCTTCGCCGTCGGCCAGTACCTGAAACTCGATGTGACGCGGCGTTTCCAGGTACTTCTCCATGAAAACAGCGGCGTCATTGAAGGCGTTCTGCGCTTCGGTGCGGGCCAGCTGGATCTTGTTGATCAGCTCATCCGGGCTGCGCACCACGTGCATGCCGCGCCCGCCTCCGCCCGACGCCGCCTTGATCAGCACCGGATAGCCCACCCGCTCGGCGATTTCCAGGCACTGCTCTTCGTCGTCAGGCAGCACACCGTCGGAGCCGGGAACGCAGGGCACGCCGGCTGCAATCATCTCCGCCTTGGCATTGGTCTTGGAGCCCATCAGGCGGATGGTTTCCGGGCGCGGGCCGATGAAGATGAAGCCGGATCGCTCGACACTCTCGGCAAAATCGGCGTTCTCGGACAGAAAGCCATAGCCAGGGTGGATGGCGTCGGCCTGAGTGACTTCGGCAGCCGAGATCAGGGCCGCCATGTTGAGGTAGCTCTTCGGCGATGGGGCGGGGCCGATGCAGACGGCTTCGTCCGCCAGCAGGACATGTTTGAGGTCGCGGTCTGCGGTGGAGTGCACTGCGACGGTCTTGATGCCGAGCTCCCGGCAGCATCGCAGGATGCGCAGCGCGATCTCGCCGCGATTGGCGATCAGAATCTTTTTGATTTCCTTCATTGAGCGCTACTCAATGATGAACAGCGGCTGGTCAAACTCCACCGGCTTTTCGTTGTCCACCAGCACTTCAACCACCACGCCCGCCTTGTCGGACTCAATCTGGTTGAGCATCTTCATTGCTTCGAGGATGCACAGGGTCTGGCCCACCTTGACGGTCTGGCCGATCTCGACGAACGGCTTGGCGCCGGGAGAGGGGGAGCGGTAGAAGGTGCCGACCATGGGCGCGCGCAGCACGTGCCGGGTTTCGACGGCCGGAGCGGGTGCCGGTGCGGGGGGCGGTGCGGCTGCGGGCGCCGCCGCCGGAGCCGCCGCGGCGGGCGGGGCGGCCATCACCACCTGCGGCGCTGCCGAGGCACGGCTGATGCGGACGGCGGCTTCGCCTTCGCGGACTTCGAGTTCCGAGATGCCGGAGTTTTCAACAAGCTCGATCAGGGTCTTGATCTTGCGCAGATCCATTGTGTCGGAATCCTGTGTGTGGGAGGGAGCGCGATTGCGATAAGACGAAAAGCGGAATTCAGTTGAGGCCGGTCAGATGGGCATGGGCCGCGATCAGCGCCAGGGTGTAGCCCTGCGCGCCAAGCCCAACGATCTGTCCGACCGCGATGTCCGAAAAGTACGAGTGCTGGCGGAATGGTTCACGCGCATGCACGTTCGACAGATGGACTTCGATGAAGGGGATGGCGACGCCCAGCAGGGCATCGCGCAGCGCGACGCTGGTATGCGTGAAGGCGCCGGGGTTGATCAGAATGAAATTGACTTCGCCGCGAGCCGCCTGAATGCGGTCGACCAGCGCGCCTTCGTGATTGCTCTGAAAACAATCGAGTTCGAGCCCGAGATCTGCAGCCTGCTGTCCAAGGTCGGCTTCGATCTGGCCCAGCGTGCGGTGGCCGTAGCGTTCCGGCTCGCGGGTGCCCAGCAGATTCAGGTTGGGACCGTTGATCAGCAGCAGTCGGGGCACAGGGGCGTCCGGCGAAGGGTGAAGCCGGATTCTGCACGAGTGGACCGATTCATGACAAGGCGATCTGCGAGATCGGGAAAGTTACCGACAAATCTCGTCAGAAATCGCCTTTGACGTGTGCTTTTAGCAGTTTTTCAAGTTTTACCGCGTCGAACTCGCCATAGTGGCGGGCGACGATCTGGCCGGCAGGGTCGATGAGGACCGAAAACGGCAGCGCGCCGAGGGTGTCTCCCAGCGCCGTCATGGCCCTGGAAACTGCCTGATCGCCTGCCATCACGGGGTAGTTGACCCCCAGGCGCCTGGCCATGTCCCGCGTGGTGTCCGGCGCGTCCATGGCGGGGCCAATGATCTGCAGCCCGCGTGCGGCCCAGCGCTGCTGGGCGTCGACGAGTACCGGAATCTCTTTGATGCAGGGTGGGCACCAGGAGGCCCAGAAGTTCACCAGCAACCATTGGCCCTGCCATTCGTCGAGTCGACGCTCAGCGCCCCCAAGGTCGGTCAGACGAACGTCCGGGGCGGGGGCGGGCAGATCCTGTTGGTGCTCGGCGTGTTGCAGGTGGAAATAGGCGAAATAACCGCCAAGTCCCGAAGCGAAGGCCAGCGCTAGGATGCCGAGGGTGCCGCGAAGGTTCATGGCAGTACATCCACGGCGACGGTTTCGCGTTGGGGCGGATAGCAGATGCCGATGTCGGCGCACCCCTGCCACTGGACGGTGACTTCCGCCGGCGGGGCGCTCACCGGGGCGGTGACCACCACATCATGGCGGTAGATGACCACGTTGCCGAAATGCGGATCTTCGTAGCGCTCTCCTTGCGGCGATGTCAGGGGGAGGGGGATGTCGGTCTGGACCTCCAGCTTGTCCTGATACAGGTAGTGACCCGGCGTCACGCGAAAGCTCGCCGTGAGCACGCCGTCGCGCCAGGTGACAGGCTCCAGTTGAAACGCCTGGTCAACGGTGAGCAGTACGGGCTCCGTCTTGCGGGACCAGGGTGCCGCCAATGTCAGCGTTGGCAGCAGCAGTAGCAGGGCGAGAACTCTCATCGGGTCTGGTCAATGATCCAATCGATATACGGTGGGTGTGCCGCGGTCACTGGGACTGCGAGGATCTCGGGAAGTTCGTAGGGGTGCCGTTCCAGTAGCGTCGCCCGCAGGGCGTCGAAGCGTTCATCCGTGGTCTTGAGTTGCAGCAGCACCTCGTCGGCGGTTTCGACCTCCCCCTGCCAGCGATAGACCGAGCGGACGCCGGGAATGATAGCGACGCACGCGGCCAGCCGTGCCGACACGCAGTGCAGCGCCAACGGTTCGGCGACGCTGGCGGGACAGGCAACGGTGACGAGAAGCACGGTGGACACAGCTTTACGATAGCCGATGCCATGTGAGGTCCGCACCCTTTTCACCTCTGCCGGGTCGCAAGGTTTCACCTCGATGTCATCGGCGGGTGCGATGGTGATCGGTCATTCCCCGCCCCCGTTCTTAACGATGCTCAACCGCCGTCAATTCATGCACCAGGGCCTGGCTGTTGCCGGGACCTTTTCACTGGGAAGCGCTTTCTGGCAACGCGCCTATGGCGCGCCTGCCACTCCGGGGCCCAGCCCCTATGGCGAGCTTGTGGGGCCCGATGAGAACGGGCTGTTTCTTCCGCCGGGCTTTCGATCACGGCGGATTGCGCGCGCCTACTCCCCTGTGGACCTGGCCAATGGGGGCGTATCCGCCTACGTGTGGCATCGCGCGCCGGATGGCGGAGCGGTGTTTCCTCAGGATGACGGTGGCTGGATCTACGTCTCCAATTCGGAGGTGCCGATCATTGCCGACGAGTGCCTGGAGTTGCCGGTGACCGACCTCTGCCGTGACCGTGGCGGCGTCGGCGCGGTCCGGTTTGACGCGGAAGGGAATGTGGTCGACGCCTACCCGATCCTGCGCAACACCAATAACAACTGCGCGGGTGGACCGACGCCGTGGGGTACCTGGTTGTCCTGCGAAGAGAACTTTTTCGGTTTTGTGTATGAGTGTGATCCGACGTCGTTGAACCTCGCGCGCCGGATTGTGCCGATGGGGCAGTTCAATCATGAGGCAGCGGCGGTTGATCCGGTGGGCCAGCGTGTCTACATGACCGAGGACCAGGGGGATGGTGCGTTCTACCGCTACACGCCGGATCGGTATCCCGATCTCTCCAGCGGGGTTCTTGAAGTGTTGGTGCGGGACGACGAGGCTCCGGTCAAGCGACGGAACTACCAGCCCGAGATCGACGCCTGGCGTGCGGCGAACCCGCATGTCGATGTCGACGAGATTCCCTGGAAGGCGATCATGCCCGAGGTGCGCGAAGCCAAGGCCGGCAAGGTGCGCTGGGAGCGCATTCGCAATCCGCTGGGGCTGCCGGTGCCAACCCGTTATCAGGTGGCGGAAGCCGCCATTTTCGATGGTGGCGAGGGGTGTTGGTACGACCAGGGGCTGGTCTATTTCACGACCAAGGGCAGTAACCGGGTGTGGCGTTACGACACGGTGACGGAGACCATCGATGTGCTCTATGACGCTGCCGATGCCGGGGATGCGGCGGTGCTGACGGGGGTCGACAACCTGGTGGTGCATCAGAACAGTCACGACCTCTTTGTGGCCGAGGACGGCGGCAACATGGAACTGGTGCTCATTACCCACGAGGACCGTACCGTGGCGCCCTTCCTTCGGTACCCGGTGCCGCATTCCGAACTGGCTGGCCCCGCGTTCTCGCCCGATGGCACCCGGCTGTACTTTGCCAGCCAGGGCAAGCGGCACACTGTCGACGAAGCGACCGGGGAGGAGGTGCGCGGCGAAATCTTTGAAGTGACCGGGCCGTTCCGTCAGGGACGTGGCGGTCCGGGCTCGCCTATTGACGGGCTTGGCGGGGGCGGGGGAGCAGTGTCCGCGGCCGCCGTGGCTTCGCTTGGCGCTGCCGCCCTGATTGCGCGCCTGCGGCAGCGTCAAGCTGCCGCTGCCGATCTGGGGGATGATCCACAAGGCCCCGCAGAGCGCGGTTGAGGGCCGCAGTGGCGCCAGAACGCAACACCTCACAGGGTCTCTGCGGGGTTTCAATCACGTTCAGTCAACTCTGAAAGGGCGTACGTTACTGAAGCCGGTAGGTGCGATTGGACTCGACCTCGCGTGTGCGGGGCGTCTGCCTTTTGGCAGACTCCCCTCGAGCACGTCTTGACGTGCGAGTTTTGCCGTGTGGGTGGGTTCGAGTCTTGAGGCAACGAAAAAGCCCCCGGGGTCACCGGAGGCTTTGCGTGTTGGTAGGCGCGATTGGACTCGAACCAACGACCCCCACCATGTCAAGGTGGTGCTCTAACCAGCTGAGCTACGCGCCTTCAATCGAAGGGCGCGCATCGTAGCCTGACGCCCCCGGATCCGCAACTCTTCGATGCGGCCTGCCGGCGCACCGCCAGCTGTCATCGCAGGGACATTTGTGCACAGCACAATAATCGGTTGACACCTCCTTGCCAGTCGAGAACGTTTCATGCCGCGTACGCTTCCGCATCATCATCCCCGCCCGTCTCTTCGGGGTCTCAGCCGTCGCGCCTTCCTGCAGCGCAGTCTGGCGACGTCCGGTGTGATTGCCACAGGGCCGTTGCTTTGGAGCTGTGGTAACAGCATGGGGGTCGGCGGCACCGTGCTGTCGCCCTCGTTGACCTTGCTGGGGCCGCTGCAGGCGCCGGACGAGAATGGCATCCGGCTTCCCGAAGGCTTCACCTCGCGGGTGATTGCCGAGTCCGGCCTGCCCATTGTCTCGGACCTGGTCGGGGGGTTGCTGGGGCCGCTGCTGGGGTATGAGTGGCACACCTTTCCGGATGGGGGCGCGACATTCCCGGCGCCCGACGGGGGCTGGGTCTATGTGTCCAACAGTGAATCGGTGCCGGGTGGCGTCGGTGCCATCCGCTTCAATGCGGCCGGCGAGCGTGTCGACGCGTATCGGATTCTGGGCGGCACCTTGATCAATTGTGCCGGCGGGCCAACCCCTTGGGGCACCTGGCTGTCCTGCGAGGAGATTCCGACCGGGCGTGTGCACGAATGCCTTCCCTTTGGCAATGCGCTCCAGGCGCGTGCGCGCCCCGCGCTGGGGATCTTCGATCACGAAGCGGTCGCGGTGGACCCGGATCGCAAGCAACTGTTCCTGACCGAAGACAGCGGGGATGCCACGTTCTACAGGTTTGTGCCCAGCGCTGAGGATTGGCCGGAGGGCGCTGAGCGTCCAGCACTGGAGCAGGGTGTGCTGCAGGTGATGGTGGTGCCGGGCGTTTCGGACTCCCGCGATATCCCTCTTGATTCGCCGCCGCTGGCAGTGGAGTGGATCGACGCCCTCAATCCCGGGCAACCGCAGGCGCGCAACCGGCGGCCCGAGGCCACGGTGTTCGCGGGTAGCGAAGGCATCTGGTACGTCGATGGCCTGGTGTATTTCACTTGCAAGAGCGGCAACCGTGTCTGGGTGTACGACGCAGTGGCACAAACGGTGGAACTGATCTACGCCGCCGATCTCCATGGTGGGGGCGAGGCGCCGCTGCGAGGCGTGGACAACTGTGTGGTGTTTGATGGCACACGCGATCTGCTGGTTGCAGAGGACGGTGGCGACATGCGGATCACTGCGATCGGGCCGGATGGCGTCGTGGCGCCGATCCTGCAGATCGTGGGGCAGGACGATTCCGAGATCACCGGACCTGCTTTCAGCCCGGATGGCGAGCGCTTGTATTTCAGCTCCCAGCGGGGCGGGCGTGCCAGTGGCGGCATCACCTACGAGGTGCGTGGTCCGTTTCGGCGGTAATGGCGTCAGGGCCGGATCGTCGGGGGCGTTGCGGCAAAGGTTCGGGGAGCATGCCAGTCGGGACCGAGCTGGCCCTTGAGCATCCGCCAGTACAGTCGCGGTAGATAGGCCTTCTTGAGCCACCAGTACGCGCGGCGGGGTACCCGAGGGTCGAACGGGAAGCTGGGGGTGATGGCGCCGTCATAGGCGAACTCCGCCAGCATGATGCGCCCTTTCGAGGTGGTGAGCGGGCACGAGGCGTAGCCGTCGTAACGGCGTTCCTCGCCGCGGCCGTCGAGTTGGCGCAGCAGGTTGGCCACCACCACCGGGGCCTGCGCGCGAACTGCCGCGGCGGTCTTGCTGTTCGGTGTGTTGGTGCAGTCGCCCAGGCCGAAAACGGTATCGAAGCCGGTGTGTCGAAGGCTGTGCCGGTCGACATTCACCCAGCCGCTGGCATCGGCCAGCGGCGACCGTTTGATCGCCGCCGGGGCTGACTGTGGTGGCACGACATGCAGCAGGTCGAAGGGCAGCGTGAGGTCGCGGTGGCTGTCGCCTTCAGTGACCCGGAAGGTGGCTCTGCGTCCGGGGCCGTCCACGGCAATCAGCTGGCGGCCGAAGTGGGTGCGAATCCCGTAGTGAGCGATCACGCGGTCGAGGGCCGTTGCATAGAAGGGGACGCCAAACATGGACGGGCCTGCAGTCAGAAAGTGCAGGTTGGCCGGGCGACGTTCGCGGTGGCAGTGATCGGCTGCCATGTACAGGATCTTCTGAGGGGCCCCCGCACACTTGATCGGCATCGGCGGTTGCGTGAACAGGGCCTGTCCATCGCGCGGCAACTGCCGCAGGGTCTGCCAGGTATACGGCGCGAGGTCGTAGCGGTAATTGCTGCACACGCCGTGCGCGCCGAGGGTCGCCGTGAGGCCTTCGATCCTGTCCCAGTCCAGCTGCAGGCCGAGTGCGGTGACCAGGAACCGGTAGCCGATACGGCGCCCGTCAGCCAGCAGTACGTGATGAGACTGGGGCTCGAACTCAGTGATCTGACCACGGATCCAGGTGACCCCGGCAGGCATCACCCGGGCCATGGGTCGACGGGTGGCGGCCGGATTGAAGGCGCCAGCACCGACCAGTGTCCACGCGGGCTGATAGGCATGGTGTTCGGCGGGGTCGACCACGGCGACATCGAGATCGGGGCGCGCTCGTTTCAGGAGGGCGGCCACGGTGAGGCCTCCGGCGCCAGCGCCGGCGATCAGCACAACGTGGCGTAGGGTGGGCAGATGCATGGCGATCTCCGGAATCCGCCTTGAAGCGGTGGGGGCTGAGGCGTAATATTGTTTTAGGAATATATATATTCATTAATGTAATAACAAACCAGGCCACCCTGCCAGCGGAGCGCGTCATGATTTTTCGGCAGTTTTTCGATCACGGTTCCAGCACGTATACCTATTTGATGGCAAGCGGCCCGGGGCGTGAGGCGGTGATCATCGATCCGGTCAAGTCACAGGTGCCGCACTACCTTGCGGCGCTGAACGCGCTGGACGTGAAACTGGTGCGCGCGATCGATACCCACACCCACGCCGATCACATTACCGGCCTGGGCGCGTTACGGGAGGAAACCGGGTGCATCACGGTGATGGGCGCCTTCACCAAGGCGGAGTGCGTTTCCACCGCCGTGCACGAAGGTGAGCTGCTCGATATTGATGGTGTGAAGCTGCAGGCGCTCTACACGCCGGGGCATACCGACGAATCCTTCAGCTTTCTGCTCAATCCGGCGGACCCTCGGGCCGTATTCACCGGGGACGTGCTGCTGATCCGGGGAACCGGCCGCACCGATTTTCAGGGCGGCGATCCCCACAAGAGCTGGGATTCGATCGTCAACAAGCTGTTCCGGTTGCCGGAGGCGACCCTGGTCTATCCCGCGCACGACTACAAGGGGTGGACCGCCTCCAGTATCGGCGAGGAGAAGCACCACAACCCCCGGCTCGCCGGCAGGACCGAGGCCGAGTACGTGGCGATCATGCGCAGCCTCGATCTACCCAACCCCAAGCTGATGGATGTGGCGGTGCCGGCCAATCTGGCATGCGGCAACGCTTGAGCCGTCACCCGCCGTGCTGCCAACCCGTCCGCTTCCCCTGCTTGCCGACCTGCGTGCCCTGACGCCGGGGCGTGCGCTGCAGGATGGTGTCGCTGGCACCATTACCGCCATCCTGTTGATACCGCAGGCGCTGGCCTACGCCCTGTTGGCGGGGCTGCCCGCTGAGGTGGGGCTCTACGCCAGCGTGGTGCCGCCCCTGCTCTATGCGCTGACCGGCACCAGCAGGACCATGTCGCTGGGGCCGGTGGCCGTGGCGGCGGTGATGGTGGCGGCTGCACTCGCGCCGTATGCCGGAGGGGACCCGGCGCGCTACCTGTCCGGGGCCCTGCTGCTGTCGGCGCTGGTGGGGGGGCTGTTGCTGGTGATGGGCCTGCTGCGACTGGGGTGGCTCACCCATTTCATCAGTCATCCGGTGCTGTCGGGGTTCACCACCGGGGCGGCGCTGTTGATCGTCGGTACCCAGCTGGGGCCGCTGACCGGCATCGTGGTGGCAAGCGGTCATGACTTTCCCGGCGGGCTGCAGGCGCTGCTTGCCGGGGCGGGCCAACTGAATATCTGGACGGCGGCATTCGCCGGTGTCAGCGTGGTGACGCTGCTGTTGGCGAGGAGCTGGCTGGTATCGTGGCTGCAGCGTCTGGGGTTTTCGTCGGTGGCGGCACTGGCGATCAGCCGCATGGCGCCGCTGCTGGTGGTGGCGGTAGGCACAGCGGTTTCCCACTTCAGCGACGCGGCGGGTCGTCATGGTGTCGCCGTGGTGGGCATGGTGCCGGAAGGGCTGCCCTGGCCCAGCCTCTCGGTGCTGCGGGCTGATGGCGTGTGGGACCTGCTGCCCTCGGCCGCGCTGATCGCACTGATCGGCTATGTCGAAAGCATCTCGGTCGCGCGGGCGCTGGCGTTCCGTCGTCGTGAGCGGATCGATGCAGATCAGGAGCTGCGGGCTCTGGGGCTCAGCAATCTTGGCAGTGCAGTCGTTGGTGCCATGCCGGTGGCGGGGGGATTCTCACGTTCGATGGTGAACTTCGAGGCAGGTGCCCAGACGCAGTTGGCTGCGGTCGTCACCGCGCTCTGGGTGGCGCTGGCCGCCAGCAGTTTCACCGGCCTGCTGGCGGCACTGCCGAAGGCGGTGCTGGCGGCCATCATCGTGGTCGCGGTCTGGCAGCTGATCGACCTGCGTGCCGTGAAACAGACGCTGGCGTTCAATCGTGCGGACGGCGCTGCCCAGGGTGCGACCATCGTGGGGGTGCTGGTGCTGGGGATCGAGGAGGGCCTGATGCTGGGCGTCGGCCTGGCGCTGGCTGCGTTCCTCTACCGCACCAGTCGCCCCCATGTCGCCCAGGTAGGGCAGGTGCCCGGGACCGAGCACTTCCGCAATGTGCATCGGCATGTGGTGGATACCTGGCCCACCCTGTTGCTGCTGCGAATCGACGAGCACCTGTACTTCGCCAACACGCCGCGGCTGGAGGCCGAGCTCCAGGCCCGCGTGCTTGCGCAACCCGGCGTGCGGGACGTGGTCCTGGTGCTCTCCGGCGTGGGGTTCATCGATGCCAGCGGCCTGGAGATGCTGGAGGCGTTCGAGCGCGCCCTGCGACAGGCAGGCCAGCGACTGCACCTGGCCGAAGTGAAAGGGCCGGTGATGGACCAACTGCGCCATACCGCGTTGGTGGTGCGTCTGGGGGGCGGCCAGCTGCACCTCTCCGCGGCGGCTGCGGTGCGGGCTTGTCGCGCGGGGGGCGATGACAACGGTCATCCGACCGGCAGTACCATGGGCGAGGACCCGATGACGAGAACTTCATGAACACTTCGTTTCCCGCGCTGCCGATGATGGGGCGTCCGCTTCCCAACGTGATCACCGCAGGGCAGCCCAGCCCCTCGGACTTCGAGGCGCTCAAGGCGGCCGGCGTTCGCCATGTAATCAACCTGCGTCCGCCCAGCGAAGATGCGGGCTTCGATCAAGCGGCGCTGATGACGACCTTGGGAATGGACTATGCGGTCGTGCCGATCGCCGGCCCTGAGGACCTGAATGCCGACAGCGCGCGTGCGCTGGATGCCGCGATGGCGGCCGCTGGCGAGGGCCCGGTGCTCATCCATTGCGCCAGCGCCAATCGGGTCGGTGCCCTGCTGGCGCTGAGGGCGGCATGGCTGATGGGCAAGCCAGCGGATGCGGCGCTTGCGCTGGGACGCGCAGGCGGCTTGACCCGCATGGAAGCGGTGGTGGCGCAGCTGCTGCAGCGCGGCCCCTGACGGCGATCCTGATGGCGGTGGCCCGGCCCGCGCGCGTGCTGCTGGTCGGCGCCGGACATGCCCACCTGCACCTGCTGACGCAGGCGGCGCGGTTCCGGCAGGCCGGGTGTGCATTGGCGATGGTGTCGCCTCGGTGGTTCCGGTACTCGGGAACGGCGACCGCGGTGCTGGACGGTACCGTGCCCGCCGAGCAGGGGTGCCTGGATGCGGCGGCACTGGCGGCGCGGCATGGCGTGCCGTTTCATGACGGCGAGGTCGCCCAGGTTGATCGCTCGCGGCAGCAATGCCGGGCCGGTGACGGCACCGTGCACGACTACGATCTGGTGAGCTTCAACATCGGCAGCCGGGTACGGGTGCCCGCTGGCGATGCGATGGCCTACGCCGCCAAGCCGCTGGCCGATCTGCTGACAGTTCCGTCGCTGGGTGACGCAGCGGTGCTGGGGGGCGGCGCCACCGGGATCGAGATCGCCTGCGCCCTCGCGCGAACGGGCGTCCGTCGGCGCGTGCAGCTGGTGGCGCCTTCGGGGGTCGGGGTGGGGCTGCCTTGCGGTGCGCGCGGTGTGGTGGTGCGCACGCTGGCGGATCTGGGCATTCAGGTGGTCTCGGTGCGGGACGGTACCGAGGCGTTTGCCGTCCACGCCACAGGACTGCATCCACCGCCGCTGATGCGGTCGTTGGGGCTGACCTGCGCAGGGGACGGTGCGTTGAGCACCGACGCCACGCTCTGCTCACCTGATGATCCCCGGGTTTTCGCCGTGGGCGACTGTGCCCACTTCCAGCCTCGACCGCTGCCCAGGGTGGGCGTCTACGGTGTGCGTGCGGCGCCCGTGCTGGCCGCCAATCTGATCGCACGGGCGCAGGGGCGGTCGCTGAAGCCCTTCAGGCCGCAGCGCAGCGCGCTGTCGATACTCAATCTGGGGGTTACCGGGCTGGCGGTCCGGGGGCGCTGGTGGTGGGCGCACCCACTGATGCTGCGATGGAAGGGTCACATCGATCAGCAGTGGCTGCAGCGCTACCGCTAAAGCCAGGGAAAAGGTGGTGGTGATGGGCAGAATCGAACTGCCGACCTAGGGGTTATGAATCCCTCGCTCTAACCGTCTGAGCTACATCACCACTGATTCGCGGGGGCGGAAGTTTACGAGAACTGAGGCGTTCCGTCGAGATACGGGTGGCAGGTGCAGGGGGTCAGACGTTGATCACACGTTTAAACGTTGATCGGTCGGCAAAGGGCCGTGAACACTAGGTTTCGCGGGGAAATCTGGCCACGGCCTTCGCGGGAATTGCTGGAAGTACCCCCAGTTGTACCCCCATAGGGGTATCGGGATGATAGATCAGTCTGGATGCCGGTGCCAGCGCTGCGCCTGCCGGATATAACGGGTATGACGAAGACCGCATTGTTGGCTGACGCATGGAACGGTACGCGATGAGATGCAGGGGAACGGGCCGCTGTGGCCCAGACCTTGGAGAACTCTCATGGCAGACCATCACACCCGCCACAACCCGCTGGGGCAAGACGCTCTGTTCGCCACGCCGGCCTCGCTCATGCTCGATGCCCGCCTCACACCATTGGAGCGCAATGGCTGGCAGGTGCTGCGCATGCTGTGCTCTGCCGAGGGAATCAGCCCACTGGCGAATCTGGGGCAGTTGCGCCGCTATCTCACCTCTACCCCGCTGGGGCAGAGGGCCGGGTGCGAGACGGCCCGGCGCGTCCTCGTTGTGCTTCGGCTGACGGGGTGGATCAGTCTGGTCGGCCAGCAACGCGACCCTCTGACGGGGCATGTGCTCAGCGAGCTGTATCAGGTTCACGAAAGCGCCCTGCACTTCCAGCAGGCCCGCACACTCGATGCCAGTCTGCCCGCGCTTCTGCACGCGTCTATCGGCCACGAAAACAACCAAGTGGATCGGGTAGCCGTCCACATTCAGGCAACGCTGGCGCAGGCACCTGAAGCCGCTTCCATTGCAGCCCACGATCAGCTCGGTGATGACGATGATTTGCCCCCGACGCCGCCGTCGCAGGTGAACGAGGCAGCCGCCCCACGGCCATTGCCTGGCGATTCCGCTGGCAGCACGCTTGTTCCGCAACAGACCGGGCACGCTCGCCACATGACGGCTGAGCAGGGCGGTACGTATAAGACGTATATGTATAAAAAAGAACGTACGTACCGCGCGCGCGAAGGCAAAGGCGACGGCGATCCGGCATCTCAGTCGGTGAGCTTGCCGCCTTGCCTGAGCAATGCCCAGGCAGACCAGCAAAAGGACGTGCAGGCCGCCTTGCGGCGGCTGCCGCCGCAGCATCGCCAGGAAGTACTCGACGAGTTGCAGGCACGCAGCCAGAGCGGCACCGTGTGCAATGTCGTGGCCTACTTCTTCGCCTTGGTGAAGCGCGTTTTTGCGGACGAGTTCCGCTTGTGGGCAGGTCGTAAGGAGACATCTGCCACCCCATGGCCTGTCGAAAATCGGCCTGCCGGTGTGCCACGCACCGAACACCGCCCAGAACCGACTGCGCCACCGGCATCGCGTGAAACCGCCCTGGCGCACATCGCCAACATCCGCAAGATGCTGAATGCCCCGACGAACGCTGGGGGCATCGCAGCGCAGGCAATGCAGGCCAGGGGATGGCAGCCGCATCCTGCGTAGTAAATGCTGCCGCGAAATGGGCCGTCACTGCCAGCCGCAGTGACGGCCCCGCACACGCCAGCAACAATGCGGGCGAATACCAAATCCTATTGCGTGCGGCAGACATGATGATGGCCGCCCTACACTGACCGGGCAGTCGCCAAGACCGATGGGCTTCGTACATCGGCAACCCCAACAGCGCAGGTTCCTGCAAGCGCTGGCCCGACAGGGTGGAACCGCACCAGGTATGCCCAGGCTCCGACCGCATACCGGCCCGACCCAGGGCGGAGCCTTCTTCGTCTGTCTGAACTCATCCCTACCGCGCCACCTGGCGCACCGTCCCTTGCGGCAATTGCCTGTGCGCAACACACAGGGCTGCCGCTGCATTTCTCATCCCACTCACTTCATAGGAGGACTCGTCCACGTTCACATCACTTTCGTCTTGCAGTACCTCCGTCCGGGCTTCCAGCAGGGAGCAAGACGGACGCCTCATCCGAGGCACTGGTGTCTCCTGAACACCATGCCCTTGCCCTCACGGGATCTCGCCTTGGCGAGTTGGCACCAACACTAACCACCGAACTTCAGGACAACGCAGTACGGCGCTTTGCTGGGAGGCCGGACGATGGACGACTTGACCTACACCCTGCGGCAGCTTTGCCAGCGCAACCGTGACGGCAGCCACAACACACAGGCCGACCGGCAACGGTCACTGACCCTGGCCGCCCGCCAACTGCGCGAAGCAGGCTTCCGCCAGATGCGGGCCACCTCGCTAAAGGGCAAGCATGTCGAAGCTCTGTTACAGCGCTGGCAAGCTGAAGGCCTGTCGGCTGGCACGATCAAGAACCGCATGGCGCATCTGCGCTGGTGGGCCGAGAAGGTCGGCACGTAAGCTTCCCCGTCAAGCAGACATTCCGAAACTAGAACTCTGGGTGATTTGCTGGCGGTACTCGGCGGGAGTGAGATCGCCGAGGGCATCGTGGGGGCGCTGCTCGTTGTACTCGATCATCCACCACCACGCTGCTTCTCGGACATCGTCGAGCCGAGCAAATAGGTGAGCATCGAGCACTTCCTCACGGAATGTCCGGTTGAATCGTTCGATGTAGGCGTTTTGGTTCGGCTTTCCAGGCTGGATGTACTGAATCGCCATCCCCTGTTGCTTGGCCCATTGCACGAAGCTCTCCCCAAGGAATTCAGGACCATTGTCGGTCCGTAGAACCTGCGGTAGCCCATGATCACGCTGCAGTTGATCGAAGACCCGGATCAGCCGGGTAGACGTGATGGAGGTGTCCACCTCAATATGCAGCAGTTCGCGGTTGAAGTCGTCGACCACGTTGAATGTGCGGAACCGGCGACCACAAGCCAACGCATCGGACATGAAGTCGGCTGACCACACCGTATCGGGCAGCTTCGGTACATAAAGCGGAACCCGTTCCCGTTTGGGCAAGCGCCGCTTTGCGGCACGCCGTAGGTTTAGCTGCATGGCCTTGTACACCCGATACACCCGTTTGTGGTTCCAGCCCGGCTGCGCCCTGCGCAGCAGTGCATAGCATTTCCAGAAGCCCCGAGCTGGCCTGTCCTCCACCAGCTTGGCCAATGCAGCGATGACGGCGCCATCGCGTACTGTCCAATGCAGCGGTGGCCGGTACCACGCCGCGCGTGACAAACCGACGCACTCACAGGACCGGCGCAGTGGCCGTGCATGCACCTCAACCAGGTACCGCACCGCTTCGCGCTTCTGCTCCGGCCCTACAGTTTTTTTGCGATCAAGTCCTTCATCGCCGCATTGTCCAGCGCCAACTCAGCGTACATCCGCTTGAGACGAGCGTTCTCGGCTTCCAGATCCTTGACCCGTTTCAGATCTGAAGCCTCCATGCCGCCGTACTTCGACTTCCACTGGTAGTACGTCGGTACGCTGATCCCTGCCTGACGGCAGATGTCCTTAACGGGTACCCCGGCATCTGCCTGCTTGAGAATCGAGACGATCTGCGCCTCGGTGAAACGTGACTTCTTCATGTGACCTCCTGGCTGACGTGAACATGCCAGAAGTTCTACTTTTCAGGTGTCTACCGATTGGGGGAGCTTACGGGCAAGGCAGGCATCCTGCCAACGGACAACACCAGGCTGGGTATCCCTGACCGCCGCTATGTGACCAATGAAAACAAGGCCAAGGAACTGGGCGATAGGTTGGACAGCATCACCGACCCTCATGTCCTCATGAGCCTGCGTTTGCAGGCTGCCTTCGGCCTGAGGCGGGAGGAGTCCATCAAGTTCCAACCCCGCTATGCCGACCGTGGCGACCAGATCGCCATCAAAGGATCATGGGCAAAAGGCGGGCGTGATCGGACGGTGCCAATCACGACGCCGGAGCAGCGTGCGGTGCTGGACGAAGCTCATCGGCTGGCGGGGTCGGGCTCGCTGATCCCGGCGCACAAGACCTACATCCAGCAGCGGCATGTTTACGACGGCCAGTGCAAGGCGGCGGGGTTGAGCAACATGCACGGGCTGCGGCATCGGTATGCGCAGATGCGGTATGAGATGCTGATGGGGTGGAAGGCGCCTGTGGCCGGGGGAATTCATTCTTCGGCCATGTCTGCTGAACAACGCCTACAAGACCGCCAGGTCCGACTGCATATCAGTCTTGAACTAGGGCATGGGCGAGTCGGTGTAGTCTCGATTTATCTTGGCCGGTAGCAATATTCAAACCGTCTGTCCCAGCGGCAGCGCATTCAGTTCCGCACGAGCATCCCGCCAGGCAGGATAGTGTCGGGTCAGCAACGATATGAACCGCTCACTGTGCGTCGGCTCGATCAAATGGATCATTTCATGCACGATCACATATTCAAGCAAGTCACGAGGCTTCTTGGCCAGTTCCGTGTTGAGCCGAATGTGGGCCTGGCGATGATTGCAACTACCCCATTTGGTTTTCATCCGTTGCAGGAAGTAGCCATTGACCTTCACGCCGATACGTGGTTCCCAGTATTCGATCAGGGGTGAAATGGCCTGGTGTAGCAAACCGCGTTGCCAGCGTTGATAGATGGCTTCGCGCTTGGCTGCGTTGGTGCCGGGGCGAACATGCAGGGTGATGCGATGGTGGTCCATCTTCACTGAAGGTGGGGCATCGCGCTCCAGCACCGTGAGCAAATAACGGCGCCCCCAGACGTAATGGCTTTCTCTGGTGACGAACTGGCGAGGAGTTTCGCGGGACTGTGCCTGTAATTGCGCCTGTTGCTGGCGAATCCAACGCAGCTTGGAAATAGCATAGGCACGAGCAACCTCCAGCCGCGTGCCTATCGGGGCCACCAGCGTCACCACACCCTCGGGCGGATGCACGGAAAGATGGACATTCTTCACCGCCTTGAACGTGACGGCGATGTCCAGTTCCCCCAGACGTATGTGCGTCTGCTCCATCAGTAACCCGGCTGATTTCTCAGCAAATCGAATAGTTTGAGCGTGGCCTCGCGGTTGCGTCCGGTCAACGGGTGCAGGAAATTCTGCACGATGCGCTCCTTGGCTTCGTCGCCACGCCATCCTGCCGGGGCTTCGTCACGCATCACACGATCGATCTTCAGCGCCAGCAAGGCCAACGGATCTCCGTATTCGGCCTGTGGCTCTTTGACTACACCATCCGTATCGGGTAGCACATCGCCGGAAATGATGTCAGGCAGATTGCGATAAATCACCAGCGCACCTGCATTGCCGTGCAAGATGGCAGGCTCATCGATGTCGTGTTGTTTCGCGCGATGCTTCTTCAGGATGTCTTCCGCCTTGCTCAAGAATGCTTCGTAAGCCTCGGTGCCTTCACGGCTTTGCTGGATCAAGTCATCGAGTAGCTTGGACATCTGCTCATAAAAACGCGGATCGGTCAGGCGGTCGCGGATGATGGTCTTGCGAACGTTGTTGATGATGGTTTCCGCAATGGCATTCTTCGACAGTTTGCCCTTCTCATTGAGTTTCTTGGCGATGGCATCGTGGATGCCAGTCTCGATGATCAGCTCGGTCAGCGACAGTTCGGCCAGTTCCCCCAACGCTTGCGCTGGCTCGGCCTGGATATAGGTGTTGATGAGGTGGCGCATGTCGGCTTCGTAGGGCTTGATGTCCAACTCCTCACCGCTGTAGTGCTTGATGGCCGAACGCACTTCGGCATAGAACTCGGACTCCCGGCGCAAGGTGTCGGCTTCATTGTCGGAATAACCCGCCTCGGTCAAGTTCTGGGCGATATCCGCAAAGGCACGCAGATAGGTCGCCACCGCCTTGTAGAAGGCAATGCGCAGTGCCTCGCTTTCCAGCAGCGCTTCCGGATCACCGGCGTGCCCGCAGAAATAGTGGATGAACTGCTCCAGCTCACGCGGCTGCGGCACCGGCTCGCACAGGTAATGCAACGCTTCACGGGCCTCGTCCAGTTGCTTGCGGCCTTCCTCCAGCCAATTTTTCAGATGGATGTTGTTGTCGCCGCCATTGCCCGCATCGATGTCCAACTCGTCGGAGCTGTAAACCGCAATGGCTTGCTGCACGTCACCGAAAAGCTCCTTGTAATCGACGATATGGCCATAGTCCTTGTCGTCACCGTCGAGCCGGTTGGTACGGCAGATGGCCTGGAACAGGTTATGGTCGTGCAGTTCGTTGTCCAGATAGATGTAGGAGCAGCTGGGTGCATCGAAGCCGGTAAGCAACTTGCTGACCACGATCAGCAGCTTCATGTTGGCCGGTTCCTCGATGAAGCGGCGCTTGGTTTCGTCTTCGTACTGCTTGGTGGTCTGACCAGTACGCAACACATGCTGCTTGTAGGTGTCGAACTTGTAGCGCTCGTCGCTGCCGGCCGATTCTTTCGAGATGGCAACCGGGTTGGGTTCGTACGAGGTGATGATGCCCACATAGGGGCCGAAATGCGTGTTCTGGAACAGCCGGAAATAATGACACGCATCGTAGATCGAGGCGGCCACCAGAATCGCCGTGCCGCGGTCATTGTCCAGGCGTGGCTTGAGACTGAAGTCCTCGATGATGTTGGCGACGATGCGATCCTTGCGCTCCTTGGCGCTCATCAGCTCTTCCATCGTGGCCCAGCGCTTGCGCAAAATGGACTTCTGGAAGTTGTTCAGCCCGCGCGTTTTCTTCTCGAACCAGGCATCGATGGCCTTGCGTGAAGTCAGCCGCTGCGGCACATCCCGCGCCTCGTATTTCAGATCCAGCACCACCTTGTCAGCCACCGCTTCGTGGAACTTGTAGGTGTGGATATACGTGCCGAACACTTCGCGGGTAGTCTGCCGATCCTTGCGCAATAACGGTGTGCCGGTGAAGCCGATGAAGATGGCGTCGGCCAGCCAGCGCTTCATCTGCTTGTTCATGTTGCCGCCCTGGGTGCGGTGGCACTCGTCCACGAACACGTAGAAACGTCCATGGATGGGCGGTGGCTCGCCCTTGAGATCGGCCGCATCGAACTTGTGGATCAGCGCGCACAACAAGCGCGGCGTAGTGGCGCCTAGTTTTCGCACGAAGTCTGCGCGTGAAGTGATGCGCGGGGGAGCCGATCCTTCGCCGATCACCCCGGCATTGCGCATCACGCCTTCAATCTGCTTGTCCAGCTCATCGCGGTCGGTCACCACCAGCACCCGCGCCTGTGGATCATGCTCCAGCAGCCACTTGGCCAACAACACCATCAGGATGCTCTTGCCGCTGCCCTGGGTGTGCCAAATCACACCACCCTCGCGTTTGGCAATGCGTTCCTGCGCGGCCTTGATGCCCTGGTACTGGTGCTGCCGGGGAACCTTCTTGAAACCTGCATCGAAGATCACGAAGTTGCGGATCAAATCCAGCAACCGCGCCTTCTCGCACATCTGCGCCAACGGGCGATCCAGCAGCGCGCCCGCTGTTGCCATGGCTGGCGGTTGTTCATCCTTCCACTGCACGAAGAACTGTTCCGGTGTTCCGGTAGTGCCGTAACGCAAACCTTGCGCATCGCTGCCCGCCAGCAGCAACTGCACAGTGCTGAAGAAGCCCTGATTGAAGGTTTCTTCCTGATTGCTGATCAACTGGCGAATGCCGTCACCCACATCCACCGAACTGCGCTTGAGTTCGATCACCGCCACCGCCAGGCCATTGATGTACAGAACAATGTCCGGCCGACGGGTGCTCCCGCCTCGCAGCGTCACTTCCTCAGCCAGCGCGAAGTGATTGCGGCCGGGCTGCACCCAGTCGATCAACTGCACCGTCTCATGCGACTGACCCGCCGCAATCTGCACCGGCACGCCATAGTGAAGTAACTGATAGGTGCGCAGATTGGCCTGATAGGGCGTGATGCCGGTGACATCCACCGCAACTTCCAGCTTCTGCAAGGCGGCACTGATGTGAGCAGACGAGTACCCGCGAGCGGCCAGATTGGCGCGCAGCAGCGCGGTTTCGATGGCGCGGTTGTGGTCGCGCTTGCTCCAGTTGCCCAAGTGTTCGTAGCCCAGGCCGCCATCGGCCAGTGGGGTGGTGAACAGCCGCGCCACGCGGTTTTGGCTGTTGCGCTCGGAGCGCGGCATGGGTTGGGTCATCACATCATTCCTCGGCGCCATCATCCACTGGGTTGCCCAGCTCCCGCTCGATCTGTTCGATCGTCGGCAGGCTGGTTTGCAGCTCTTGCGGCAGGGATTCCACCAGCTTGTATTCGGCAATGCCCATGGGCTGCGACTTGTCGCCCAGGGCGTACTCGGCCACCACCTTGTTCTTGCTCTTGCACAGCAGCAGGCCAATGCTCGGATTGTCCTGCGCGTGCTTCACCTGCCGATCCACCGCCGTCAGGTAAAAGCCCAGTTGTCCCAGGTGCTCGGGCTTGAACTTGCCTGCCTTCAGTTCGATCACCACGTAGCAGCGCAGCTTGAGGTGGTAGAACAACAGGTCGATGAAGAACTCCTCGCCGCCCACGTCCAGCAACACCTGCCGGCCAACGAACGCGAAGCCCGCACCCAGCTCCAGCAGAAAATCGGTGACGTGCTGCACCAGCGCGCTTTCGATCTCGCGTTCCTGTGCTTCATCGCCCAGGCCGAGGAAATCGAAGCGGTACGGGTCTTTCAGCGACTCAATGGCCAGATCGGACTGCGGCGCGGGCAGGCGCTGATCGAAGTTGGTAACGGCTTTTCCCGTGCGCTCCAGCAGGCGGGTTTCGATATGGATGTTCAACACATTCCGCGACCAGCCATGTTCGATGGCGGCGCGGGCATAGGCCAGGCGCTCCGTTGACGCTTTCAGGCGATCCAGCAATACTAGGTTGTGACCCCAGGGCAATTGTGCAGCAGCCTGCTGCACAATTTCGGCGTCCGGCCAGGCCTCGGCAAACGCCCGCATGTACTTGAGGTTGCGCGGTGAAAAACCCTTCATCTCCGGGAAGGCTGCACGCAGATCATGCGCCAGCCGTTCGATCACCTTCGCGCCCCAGCCCTGTTCGGCCTGCCGCGCCAGGATGTCTCGACCGATTTGCCAGTACAGGCTCACCAGTTCTCGGTTGACCGCCAGCGCCGCACGCTGCTGTGCGGTGTGGATGCGTCCCTTCAGGTCAGCCAGCCAGTCGGCGTAGCCTTGTGGGACTGGAATTAGTGAGGCGGGCTTGTCAGTCATGGCAATGTCGCTCCCTTCGGCACAAAACCTTTCTCTCGCATCCAGCCAAGAGCCACCAGCCAGCGATCCTCAGGTATCCGCTGCTTTGCTTCGTGCCAGTTGTGCAGCACCTCGTGCACGATCATTTCATCGGAGACGGTTCCTTTCTCACGCAGCAAATCGCTCCACGCCGCCAGCAAGGTGGCGACGATTTCGCACTGCTCCGTTTTCGCCGTTTTGAAGGCGCTCAGAATTTTCTCAAGAGTTTCGCCGATTCTGGAGAAATGCCGCTCGAAGTACGGTTTGTGGCCGCCATGCTTCGCCAATGGCACGTACTGGTAACGGCCTTCTTGCTTTCGCGCCTCGAACCATTGTTGCTTCTGCAACTGACTGTCTATCGAGCGAAGTGCCCGATTGTCATAGGGGCCAGCGGCCTTGCGGTGGTAGGTGGAGCCAGTATCGACTTCACAAAGATGTTCGGTGAGGAACATCATCTTCTCGAACTTGACGTGGCCGAAGGTCGGCTGGTCGTGCAGTTGGTCGATGATTTCGGCAGCCAGCACGCTTCGCAGGAAATGGACATTTGCTTTGCGTCCTTCCGTTTGCACGACAGCCTCGCCAGCCGGTTTAGCGTCCGGTGTTACCAGCCGAGTCCGGCCAGTCAGCAGTTCCTGCATCATGGCCTGCTTGAGGGCGCGGGTCTTGGTGCGGCGGGTTTCGAGGGCGGTGATTTCGGCATCCATATCGCTGAGGATGGTAGCGATGGCGGTTTGTTCACTTTTCATCGAAGGAAGTTTGACTTCGTAACGCCTGACTTGCGTTTTACCGATTTCGAGAAAAGTACTTCCCGCTGAAAGATCGACTAACCCCTGTTTTTGAGTGCAAAGCAGATAATAAAGAAACTCCACATCAACAAAATCAAATGGAACAAGATTTTTGAACCCCTGATTGGTCGTCATGGGTACGGCATTGATTGCGCACTCACCAATAGTGGCACGTGATGTCATTACGATTGATCGAGCAGGAATCAACTCCGCAGAACTATTACGCAGCCCGTGCTCAGTGATAGTCCTGCTTGTTGTTGACAGATACTTTCCACCTTCCAGTGCTGTAATGTCCGTAGGTGTACACCATGGAATGATTCCATCCCATGCCGCCGAATCTCCAGTACTTGGCGTCCCGCCGCTTCGAATGTCGGCCAATTCCCCCAACTGCTTCACCTCCCACTCCCCACTGAACCCCGGCAGGTGGGTTTGGCCGGTAAGGAGTTGCTGCATGGCGGCCTGTTTGATAGCGCGCTTTTTGGCGATCAGGCGATCCAGTCCGTCCAGCAGCGCGTCCATGTCGCTGAGAGCGGCGGCGATGGCACGCTGTTCATCTAGGTTGTTGGGACATGGAACCTTGATGCTTCCTAGTGCACTACGCGATATACGTTTATGGGTTGTTCCTCCGACTTGTTCCAAAACCGATTCAAACCACTGAGGCGTAGAAAAATACTGAACAAGGTAACTACGATCAGCGACCATCTCGGATGGCCGAAAGATAGTCACATCTACTGCCGTAACGACTTTTGTTTCTGCGAGATTTGGAAGGATGCAAGCACGACCGGCCGGCTCTGCCAAACGACATATCAGAATATCGCCAGGAATCAATTCCTTGCACTTCAGCTTTTCGAAAGATGACTCATAGATGTATTTCTTGGACTCCTTTTCTACGAGCTTTCCAATTCCAATATTGCCCGTCTGAACAATTCTGTATCCGCCATCAGAAATATGCTCCGCTTCGATCCAATCTCCATCATCAAATCGTGCCTTTTGATATCCAGCAATTTCAAAGACCGTCCTAATGCCCCAATCCTCCGGAATCACCCCCACTTCCGTCTGCTTGTACCCCGGCTTCACTTCCATACCGCCCCCATCTTCTTCAGGTGCGCTTCCACCTTGGCGCTAAGGGCAGCCACTCCATCTTCCAGCTTCGGCAGCGGCATTTCGTAGCGTTCGGCCAGTTCACGGATGCGCTGGGCGAGTGTTTGCGAAATCCGCTCCAGTTCCTGCTGCACGTCAGCTTGCAGGCGGCCCAGCCATTTGTCTTTCACTACCAGTGTTTTGACCTCGGCTTCGCTGAGGGTGAAGTAGTGGTCGTGGGCGTGCTGGTCGAGTTCCACTTCCAGCGTTTTGACGGTCTTCTTCAGTGCGGCTTCGCGGGCGCTGAGCTGCTGCCACTGCTTGAGCACGGCGCGTTCGTCGGCGCTGTCGGCGCCATCGCCAATTTCGGTGAGGCGATCTTTCACCTGCGCGGCGTTGATCTTGTCGAAGCCTGCGAAGGCACCGTCTTCGCCGCCGTGTTCTTCTTCCAGTTCGGCGATCTGGCTGGCAATGCTTTCAAGCTCGGCCTGTTTCGCCTCCAGTTCACCCTGCTCGTCTGCGAAGTAGCGGGCGACGATGTAGGACTTGGGCAGCAGATCGCAGGTCCAGCCCTTGTCCTTGGTTTTGCCCTTCTTGTCGGTTTCAACGATGCGCCGGGGCAGCGCCACCCAACCATCGGCGGCGATCAGGTAGGCGTCGTCCTGCATGGTCTCGGCCCAGTAGTCCATCATGTGCTGGTAGATGTCGTAGGGGTCGAGCAGCGGTGCAGCGTGGAAGGTGGTGAGCAGGGTTTCGGAAACCTGTGCAATCAGCGCCTTGGGTTTGTCGCCGGGCTGGATACCGGTGAGCAGCGGCATGACGGCTTGCTGCCATTTGTCGAACAGGGTTTCGACCTTGCTGCGGAATTCCTGGAATTGCGGGTGGGCGAGGATGATGGAACGCACTTCGGCCATCGGCTGGCGCAGCCGCGCATAACCAGGACGCTCGGCCTCGAACAGCGCCTGGCGCAGGGCAGGCATTTCCTGCCAGTCGGCGGCAAAGGCGTCGATGTCACGCTCGGGAATGCCGCCGTTGAGGTGGGCGTCGATGTCGTGCAGGTCTTCCGGCTCGCTGCTGTCGATGTAGCGCGGCAGGTTGAGGTTGTAGTCGTTCCTCTCGCTGGCGATTTCATCCAGCGGCACCATGCGGGCATAGCGCGGCTCGTCCGCGCTACGGCGAAAGGCATCGACGATGCGGTGGATGTCCTGCTCGCGCAGGCGGTTCTTGGGGCCGTCCTTGATGAAGCCTTTGCTGGCGTCGATCATGCAGATGCCCTTGCGGGCGCTGGCGTTTTCCTTGTCCAGCACCAGGATGCAGGCGGGGATGCCGGTGCCGTAGAACAGGTTGGCAGGCAGGCCAATGATGCCCTTGAGCATGCCAGAGCGCACCAGTTGCCTGCGGATATGGGCTTCCGCATTGCCACGGAACAGCACGCCGTGCGGCAGGATGATGGCACCCTTGCCGGTGGTGGCCTTCATGCTGCGGATGATGTGCAGCAGGTAGGCGTAGTCGCCCTGTTTGGCAGGCGGTTCACCCCAGGCGAAACGGTGGTACGGGTCGTTGGCCGGGTTGAGGCCGGTGGACCATTTCTTGTCGGAAAACGGCGGATTGGCGACCACGTAGTCGTAAGCACGCAGTTGTTCGCCATCCTTGAACTTGGGGTTTACCAGCGTGTCGCCGCTAAGGATGGTGGCACTGGGGAAGTCGTGCAGGATCATATTCATCCGCGCCAGGCCGGCAGTAGTCACGTCCTTTTCCTGCCCTTCCAGGGTGATCTGCCGGCCTGCCTCAGCGGCTACTTTCAGCAGCAGCGAGCCGGAACCGCATGTTGGGTCATACGCAGTGGTGGAGGCCTTGGTGTTGGCGTACGAGATACCAATCACCTGGGCAATGATGCGGCTGACTTCGGCTGGGGTGTAGAACTGGCCCTTGCTCTTGCCGGAGTCCTGCGCGAAGTGGCGCATCAGGTATTCGTAGGCATCGCCAAGCAGATCATCGTTGTCGGCGCGGTTGTTGGAGAAGTTCAGCTCGGGCTTTTCGAAGATGGCGATCAGGTTGCCCAGCCGCTCGACCATCGCCGCGCCTTCGCCGAGCTTGTTGGGGTCGTTGAAATCGGGGAAGTCGCTGCGCGCCAGCTTGGTGTTGGCGTCGATCAGCTTCTGGATGACCTGGGTGTTGATCCTGTCGCCAATGTCGTCCTTGCCCTTGAGCGCTACCATGTCCTTGAATGACGCGCCCGGTGGGATGACCACGGGCGGGGCGAAGTCGTCGCTGTCACCGTACTTGTCGCTGATGTACTTGATGAACAGCATGAACAGCACGTAGTCCTTGTACTGGCTGGCGTCCATGCCGCCGCGCAGTTCGTCGCACGAGGCCCAGATGGAGCTGTGGAGGTCGGATTTCTTGACCACGCCGTTGCGCGGGGCAAGTGTCTTGGCGGCTGGAGCAGTGGTTGCTTTGTCCCGCGATGACGAATCTGCTTTTGCCTTTGTTTTCAGATATGGCAGAGAGACTTCACGCACTTCCAGCGAAGTCGTCGATTCTTTATTAGCTGCATAGGCCGTTGTGGGCAGGGCGACCGAGCCGCCGCGCCCTCGACCGGAAACGATCCGGCTTTCCTCAAGCAGTTGCCGCTTGATGCGGTCATAGGTGGACTCCTGCCATCCCAATGCCTCGCGCAGCCGCTGGTTCCCGGCGGAACCGCCCACGGTTTCGAGCGTGCTGATAAAGCGCTCGATCATCTGTTCGATACTTGTCACTTCAATATCCATCTTTGTTGCCGGCTTGGCTGGATGCCAGCGCTCTGCTTTCTGTGGTGTCCAGTGTTTCGGCGGTACGGAGCCATTTCGCCCCTCGGCCTTTTCCGGTTGATTCGATCAATCCCTCTGACTTCATCGACCGCAGCACCAATCGCACCATGTCCCGACTCACACCCGGGCAAGATTCCTCAACCTCGGAAATCGAAAACGGCAGGGTGCGTCCCAGAACTTCCTTCCGCACCCGGTCGCCTTTGCTGCCACGTCCCCGTTCGATGGTGCCGACACGCTCTTCGAACTCACGGTAGGCCCGCAGCAAGGCGCCCCAGAAGTAATCGAGCCAGGGTTTGACGTCATGCTGCCCCTGGTGCCAGCCCTGCGAGCTGGCTTCCAGCGTCTCGTAATAACCTTCCTTGGTGTCCTCGAAGATGCGTTCCAAGCTGATGTAGCGACCTACGGCATAGTCGAAGTGGTAGAGCAGCAGCAAGGTCAGCAAGCGGGACATGCGGCCGTTGCCGTCGGGAAACGGGTGGATGCACAGGAAGTCGAGCATCGCCAGCGGTGCCAACACCAGAGGGTCGGCCAGATGCTGGTCCAGTGCGGTGGCGTAGCGCCCGGTCAGATCAGCCATGGCCATCGGCGTGAGATGCGCAGCCACCGGCTGGAAGCGCAAACGCGAAGTGCCATCCGGGTGACGCTCGACGATGTCGTTATTGGTGGCCTTCCAGCGTCCGCCCGCCTGCGGCATGTAGCGGTACAGCAGGGTATGTAATTGCAGCACAACACCCTCGCTGAAGGGCATGTGCGCGGCAGACTCGTGGATCAGCGCCAGGGCATCACGGTAGCCGGCGATCTCCTGTTCGGAACGGCTCTTTGGCGTTGCGTTGCGGATGACCAGAGACTTCAGCCGCGAGGGTGCGACGACAACGCCTTCCAGGCGGTTGGATGACTCGGTGGATTCGACTACCGCGATCTGGCGTAGCCCTTTGAGGGCTTCGGGCGACTGCGCGGCGTAGAGTTGTTGCTTGCCCTGGTACTCGCCCAGTGTGCGCAACGTGGCGGCCTGGGTGCCATCGAAGCGAAGCGCGGCGAGGTACTCGGGTGTGAGCGAGTGCATGGAAATGTAAGTCCAGGCTGTGTAAATGGGGTAATCATAGCTTTTAAATGGGGTATTGTCTCTAAAAATGCCTCTTTCTGGTGTTTGACTACCCCATTTCCTGAACATTGGATCGGTCGTGAGAGGCTGGTATGGCTGACAGGGAAGGAAATGGGCGACATGAATCGTAAGAATAGGTAATTCAATAAAAATTACCCCATTTATTCCATTGTTTACCCCATTCCCCAGGCCCAACCTTGAGCAAAAGCAAATGGCAAGGGAACGGCACTCAAGGGACAACGGCCCTATCCAGAAAAGAGAAAAGGCTGCCCTGTCCATTCGTTCCGCAACACCCGGCCAACTCTTCCCTATGCCGTGCCGCTGTCCTCCGCCGCACTCAGATAGTCCGCCCAGTCCTGCAACAGCGTCCTTCTCTGATCCAGCAACAGCGCCTTGTTGTACGTCGCCCGCACCTTGTTGCTTTCCACGTGAGCAAGCTGCCGCTCAATCGCATCAGGCCGGTATCCGTTCTCATTGGCCCAGGTTGAAAAGGTCGTCCGCCAGCAATGGGGCGTCGTACCCCGGCCCAGGTTCATATTGCGCATCGCGTAGGTCAGTCGGTTGGGCGTAGTAAAGCCCTTGCCGCTCCGGTGCGGGAACAGATAGCGGCCGCCGCCCGTGATGCACTGCAAATCCTTCAGCACGGCAATGGCCTGCACCGACAACGGGCTGACATGGTCACGCCGCGCTTTCATCTTCGCGGCAGGCCTACGCCACAACGCATCCTCAAAGTCGAACTCGTCCCACTCGGCATCCGCCGCTTCCCCTGGACGGCAGGCGGTCAGCGCAATCAGTCGCAGGCACAGCGAGGTTTCCGGATAGCCCCGGTAGCCGCGCAACTCCTGATAGAACTTCTGGATTTGCTCTCGCGTCATCGCCGCCTTGCTCTCGCTGAACGGCGCGCGCAGCAGCCCGCGAAGACTGGGAATTGGATTGGCCTCTACCAGGCCACGCACCACTGCGAACTCGAAGATGGCCGAAAGATCGCCTTTGACATGGATGGCCGCCCACGCCCCGTGGGCCTTGCACTCCTCCAGCAGAGGGCGGATCTGCTTCACGCCGATGTCGCTCATCGGCAACTCATCAAACTTCGGCGACAGGTACTTCCTGATGCGGGATTCTTTCGTGCGGTAGGAACTGAGCGCAAAGACTGGCTTGATCTCGGCCAGGTACGCCTGCGCCACCTTGGCGAACGAGCTTTCCCTTGCGCGTTTACGTTCCTCCAGCGCCTCCAGGTTGCGCTGCTTGACCTGCTGCCGCTCATGGGCAGGATGGATGCCTTGCTTGACCAAGGCACGCGCCTTCTCGCGAGCCGCGCGCGCCTCCGCAAGGCTTACTTGAGGAAAGCCGCCAATGGCAAAGAGGTTCTCCTTGCCTTGCAAGCGGTACTTCCACCGCCAGAGCTTGCCGCCGGTGGGCTTGACCAGCAGGAACAAGCCCCCGCCATCTGAAAGTTTCCAGTCTCGATCAGTCGATTTGGCCGACCTGACCTTGAGGTCGGTGAGTAGATTCTCGGGCATCGTTGGACTCCACTGCGGGGAGATGTACCCCCACGGTTGAACACGAGTACCCCCAACGCTACCCCCGAATTTTTCAGACCTCGATGAACAATAGGAACGCTCAGTAGACCGTATTGTTTGGCAAGCCCTTGATTTAAAAAGGCCTGCTCAATCCAGCAAGCGCCACTGAGCGCTCCTGAGTTCCGAAAAAATCGTCAGACGTTGAAGCGGAAATGCATCACGTCGCCTTCCTTGACGATGTACTCCTTGCCTTCGAGTCGCAGCCGCCCGGCTTCCTTGGCGCCGCCCTCACCCCGATACTGGATGAAGTCGTCATAGCCGATCACTTCGGCCTTGATGAAGCCGCGTTCGAAATCGGTGTGGATGACGCCGGCCGCCTGCGGCGCGGTGGCGCCGACCTTCACGGTCCAGGCCCGCACTTCCTGCACGCCCGCGGTGAAGTAGGTCTGCAGGCCGAGCAGGCGATAGGCGCCCCGGATCACACGGTTCAGGCCCGGTTCGTCCAGCCCCAGTTCGGACAGGAAATCCACCTTGTCGGCGTCGTCTAGCAGCGCGATCTCCGCCTCGATGGCGGCACAGACGGGGACTACTTCTGCGTTTTCGGCGGCGGCGTAGGCCTTCACCTTCTCCAGCAGCGCATTGCCGTTGGCGAGGCCGGCTTCGTCGACGTTGGCGATGTAGAGCGCAGGCTTGGCCGTGATCAGATGGTAGTCGCGCAGGATCAGGCGTTCTTCCGCGCTGAGCGCCAACCCCCGCACGGCCAGGCCCTGGTCGAGATGGGTCTGAACCCGCTTGAGGAGGTCCACCTTGGCGAGGGCTTCCTTGTTGCCGGACTTGGCGCCCTTGCTGGCCCGCTCCAGCGCCTTGGTCACCGCGTCGAGATCGGCCAGCGCCAGCTCGGTATTGATGACCTCGATGTCGCGGACCGGGTCGACCCCGCCGGCAACATGGATCACGTCGTCGTCGACGAAACAGCGGGTAACGTGTGCAATGGCATCGGTCTCGCGGATGTGGGCGAGAAACTGGTTGCCCAGCCCTTCACCCTTGCTGGCGCCCGCCACCAGTCCGGCGATATCGACGAACTCGACGGTGGCGCCCAGTACGCGCTGGGGCTTGACGATGTCAGCCAGGCTGTCGAGGCGGGGGTCCGGAACCGCGACCACTCCGACATTCGGATCGATGGTGCAGAACGGATAGTTCTCGGCCGCGATCTGTGCCTTGGTGAGGGCATTGAACAGAGTCGACTTGCCGACATTGGGGAGCCCGACGATGCCGCACTTGATACCCATGAATCATTTCTCCGTATGCAGTTGCTGCAGAGCCTTGTCCCAGGACTCCCGCAACCAGGTCCCGATCGCCCGCTCCGCGTTCTTCAGGCCGTCAATGATGGCCTGCTCATCCTCGCGTGAGGGGCGCCCGAGCACATAGTTCAACACCATCGACTTGTCGCCGGGATGGCCAATGCCCACCCGCAGGCGTCGATACGCCGGGCCGATCTGGGCGTGCAGATCGCGCAAGCCGTTGTGTCCGCCGTGCCCACCCGCCACCTTGAGACGCATGGTGCCGGCTGGCAGGTCGAGTTCGTCGTGGGCCACCAGGACATCATCTGGCGCCACCTTGTAGAACTGGCAGAGGGCCTGTGCCGCCCGCCCGCTGCGGTTCATGAACGTGCTGGGCTTGAGCAGCAGCACGTCCTCGCCAGCGATCCGGGCACGACCGAAACTGCCATGAAACTTGGCCTCGGGGCGCAGCACCACCCGCGCGCTGTCGGCCAGCTGGTCGACGAACCAGAAGCCCGCGTTATGACGGGTGGCTTCGTATTCGGGGCCCGGGTTGCCCAGTCCGATGATGGCAATCATGGTGCTGGCTCTAAAACGAAAACCCCGTCCGTCCGCGAAGGCGAACGGACGGGGTGGTCAGACGGCGGCAGAGCCGGTCAGTCCTTCTTCTCTTCCTCGGCGTCCTCGCCGTCACCGGCCTCGGCGCTGTCGTCACCCGCGCCTGCCTTGGTGAGGTGGCAGGAGGCAACGGTGATGTCCGCACCGTGCTTGAGCTCGATGAGCGTGACGCCTTCGGGCAGGGTCAGATTGGACAGGTGGACCACATCGCCCAGCTGCATGTTGGACAGGTCGACCTCAATGAATTCCGGCAGGTTGGCCGGCAGACACTCGACTTCCACCTCGTTCTGGTGGTGCTCGATCATGCCGCCGCCCAGCTTGACGCCGGGGGAGGTGGCATCGCCCTTGAAGTGCAGGGGAACGGCCTTGCGCAGCAACTGATCCGCCACCACGCGCTGGAAGTCCGCGTGCAGGATGGATTCATCGCGCACCGGGTGGCGCTGCAGGTCCTTGAGGACCACCTGCTGTTCGGCGCCGTCGAGCTTCAGCGTCAGGATGTGGGAATAGAAGGCCTCCACGCGGAGCTGCTTGACCAGCTCGTTGAGGCTGACCGCGATGTTCTGCGGGCCTTCCTTGCCGCCATAGATGATGGCCGGCACCTTGCCCTCGCGACGCAGGCGGCGGCTCGCACCCGTGCCCTGGTCCGCGCGGACTTCTGCTTCAACAACAAAGGTTTGTGTCATGGAATGACTCCAGTAGCGTGCATAAGAAACCTCGCGCGGTCCGCGACCAGACCGCGCGAGGGGCGCAAATTGTAGCGGAAGGGCCTGCGGTGAGCGAGTCAGTGCCGAAGGCGGGCCAGCTTGTCCGGGTTGCGAGTGACGTAGATGGCCGCGATACGGTCAGCCCGCAGCTCCAGTGCGTAGGTCTGGTGAAGCTCGCCGGCGAGATAGAACAGCAGGCCCGGCATGCCGTTGACCTCGGCGCGCTCCAGCCGCACGGGACCGTTGATGAGTCGCTGCCGGAGCACCGGTTTGCGGGCAATACCGGTGAGGAACAGCGCGATCCGCTCAACGCCGGTAACCGGCTTGCCCGCGGCCGGAACCTTGCCGCCCCCGTCGCTGTAGAGCACCGCGTCCTGGGTGAGCAGGGCGCCCAGAGCGCCGATGTCACCACTGCCCAGGGCGCTTACGAAGGCCAGTGTCAGGCGTTCGGCCTGGTCCGCTGAGGGACGGAAGCGAGGGCGGTCGTGGCGAACGTGCCGGCGTGCGCGCGCTGCCAGTTGGCGGCAGGCCGCCTCACTGCGGCCCAACGCATCGGCGATGGCAGCGTAGTCCTGGTCGAACACGTCGTGCAGGAGGAAGGCGGCGCGCTCCAGTGGTGTCAGCCGCTCCAGGGTCAGCAACAGGGCCACCGACAGGTCGTCCGCGTAGTCGTTGTCGCTGCCGGTCCCCAGAGCCGCCGCCTCGAGGATCGGGTCGGGCAGCCAGGGACCGACATAGTGCTCACGCTGAACCCGCGCCGATTTGAGGACATCCAGGCAGATGCGCGTCAGTGTTCGGGTGAGAAACGCCGCCGGCTCGGTGACCAAGGTGCGCTTACAGCGATGCCATCGAAGGTAGGTTTCCTGCACGGCATCCTCGGCTTCCGCCATCGAGCCGAGCATGCGGTAGGCGAGCCCCAGCAGGCGGGCCCGCCGGGGCTCGAAATCGGCAACCGGATCGGTCTGCCCGCCGGTGTTCATGCGTGACCGGCAACCGCCAGCGCCTCGCCTGCCACCTGTACACGGACGCAGGTGTGGGCGTGCCCCAAGGCATATTTGAGCGTGGGATAGAGCCGGGCCGAGAGCAGCCCGAAGGCGAGCGATACCAGTGCGCGCCGTCCCCAACGTGCCACCACGGCTTGTCGCAGCGTATCGGCATCGGGATGACGCATCAGCACGGCCTCGGCGAAGCGGTAGCCGAGTTGAGCGTCAGCGGGTAGCGCGTCGGGTTGCCGCTGCAGGATCGCCTTCAGCGTGGTGGGCGCGACGCCTTGAGCCTCCGCCATCGTGACCACCAGCTGCGTGCAGGGACCGCAGTCCTCATGCAGGGTTCCCACCAGTTTGGCGGCAAATGCGGCGTCGATGGGCAGGTCGCGGCAGTACTGTGACAGCGCGGTGACGCGCCCAAACTTGAGGAAGGCTGCCGTGTCGATCTCCAGCAGCTCGCGCGCGTAGGACATGTCGTAGTCATAGCGGCGCTCGAAGGCGCGGATCGGGGCAGCCAGCAGGGACTTCAGCATCGTCAGATCTCCGGAGGAAGGTTCACCGGTATGACGAGTCAGCCGCGGCAGTTGTGACATGGGGCGCGCGCCCCGGGTCCTCAGTCGACGTAGAGCGAGGACACTGACTCCTCCGCCGAGACCCGGCGGATGGTCTCGGCCAGCAGGGAGCCGATCGAGAGCTGACGGATCTTCGGGCAGGCGGCGGCGGCAGGATTCAGCGGGATGGTGTCGGTGACAACCAGCTGGTCCAGCTCGGAGTTGGTGATGTTGGTGATGGCCGGCCCCGACAGGATGGGGTGGGTGACATAGGCGACCACACGGATCGCACCGTGCTCCTTGAGGGCAGCGGCTGCCTTGCACAGGGTGCCGGCAGTGTCGGCCATGTCGTCGACCAGCACGCAACTGCGGCCGTTGACATCACCGATGATGTTCATCACCCGGGACTCGTTGGCACGCGGACGCCGTTTGTCGATGATGGCCAGGTCGGCGTCGTCCAGTCGTTTGGCAACCGCGCGGGCGCGCACCACGCCGCCGACATCGGGCGACACCACGATGAGGTTCTCGTACTTCTGGCGCCAGATGTCCCCCAGCAACACGGGGCTGGCATAGACGTTGTCCACCGGGATGTCGAAAAAGCCCTGGATCTGGTCGGCGTGGAGGTCAACCGTGAGCACCCGGTCAGCGCCGCATTCGCCCAGCATGTCGGCCACTACCTTGGCGGAAATCGGCACGCGGCTGGAACGCGGGCGACGATCCTGCCGGGCATAGCCGAAATAGGGGATCACCGCACAGATACGCCCGGCCGATGCACGCTTGAGCGCGTCCAGCATCATCATCAGTTCGATGATGTTGTCGTTGGTCGGCGCGCAGGTCGGCTGGATCACGAAGACATCGCGACCCCGGACGTTTTCGAGGATCTCGACCTGGACTTCACCATCCGAGAACCGGCCCACCACGGCCTGGCCCAGCGGGATCTTCAGGTAGTTGGCGATGTCTTTGGCGAGCTTGGGGTTCGCATTGCCTGAGAACAGCGTCAACTTGGATTCGGACATGGGCGCGTGATCGGATTGGCGGGTGGGAAGCAGGATCAGATGGCTGGGGCGGATGGATTCGAACCACCGAATGGCGGGATCAAAACCCGCTGCCTTACCGCTTGGCTACGCCCCATCAACTGATTGCCCGTGAACGGTTCCCCTCAGAGGCCCCGCATTATAGCGGCGAGTGGCGATCGGTTCAGCCCGCGGACGGCACAGGGTCGCCAGGCCGGTGGTGCCTGGGCGACCAGAGTCTCGGCGCTTGCACGATCGGCGGTCTCGAGGAACACGCAGGCGCCGGTCCCCGACATGCGTGCGGGGCCAAAGCGTCGGGCCCACGCCAGGGCCTCGGCCACTTCAGGGTGGCGTTCGCAGGTGACCGTTTCGCAGTCGTTGCCGCAGAGGCCGTCCTGATAGTCCTCGAAGCGCACCCAGGGGTGGTCGCGACGCAGGTCGGGTGCCGCAAAGATGTCAGCGGTCAGGACGGAGACCGGGGGCAGCAGCAGCAGGTACCAAGGTTCCGGAAGGTCCACTGGACTCAGGCGCTCGCCGATGCCCTCGGCCCAGGCGGCATGGCCGCGCACGAACACGGGCACGTCGGCGCCCAGTGCGAGGCCGATATCGGCCAGCTCGTCGGTGGGGAAGCCCAGATTCCACAGGCGGTTCAGGGCGATCAGGGTGGTGGCGGCATTGCTGGAGCCGCCGCCGAGGCCCGCTCCGGTGGGGATGCACTTGTCGACCCGGATGTCGACCCCGATGGGTGCGCCGCTGACGCTTTGCAGCTTGCGCGCCGCCCGCACGATGAGATTGTCCTGCGTTGCCACGCCGGCCACCGGCGTCAACAGATTGATCTGGCCATCGCCCCGTTGCTGGAAATGCAGGTGGTCGACCAGGTCAACGAACTGGAACAGCGTCTGCAGCAGGTGGTAGCCGTCTTCCCGGCGCCCGGTGACGTGCAGGAACAGGTTCAGCTTGGCGGGCGAGGGCCAGGCGAAATTGGCGGAGAACGGGTCGTCGGTCAGCGTGGACATGATGATCAGCCACCCTGCGGGCGCCAGCGATCGGCCAGCAGGGTCAGTGTGGTGTCGTGGCGGCTCAGCGCCACCCGGGCGGGCAAGGCAGGCTCGCCGGGGTGATAGCGGAGATAGTCGAGGCGCCAGCCGGCCTGTTCCAGGCGGAGCAGGCGCCCCTCAGCGTCGAGATCATAGCGTGCGGCCGCGCCGGGCTGGGGCAGTCCGCGTGCCCAGTAGCGCAAGGCAGTTACCGGCAGCGGCATGCCGAGGATGCGCTCGAGGTCCGCATCCGGCGTGGAGGTGGTCCAGTCCTGCTGGTCGTACTGAATGCGGACGGCCGTGTCATCGCCGCGCAGACGCAGGCTGCCCTGCCCCAGGGGGCCACTCAGGAGGACATCAAAATGGCGCGTGGCATCCTGCTGCCAGCGCAGGCGGCTGCTCACCGGGCTGCCGCTGGCCGCCAATCGGCCCTCCAGCAGAAACCGGTCGAATGCCAGCACGGACTGGCGGTGATGCTGCCAATCGCTGATCAGCGCGGGTGTCACCGGCGAGACCATGCCAGTGCGTGGCGGCGCGACCGCGCAGGCGCCCAGCAACAGGCTCAGGCAAAGGGCGAGCTGCCGCATCAGCGCTGCAGACGATGAACCGTTTCGCGCAGGACTGCGTGATCCGGGTGTTCGGCCAGTGCCGCCTGCCACACCGCGGTGGCGCGTTCGCGCTCTCCCAGCATCCACAGTACTTCGCCGAGGTGGGCGGCCACTTCCGGGTCGGGGAACATGTCGTGGGCCCGTTGCAGATAGGGCAGGGCGCCTGCGGTATCACCTTCGCGGAACAGCAGCCAGCCCATGCTGTCGATGATGGCCGGGTCGTCCGGAGACTGTGCGATCGCCCGCTCGATGAGGGGGCGCGCCTGACTGAGCGCCCCGCGGTTGACGATCAGCATATAGCCCAGGGCGTTGAGGGCTCGCGCATCGTCGGGGTCGCGCTCGATGACCTCTCGGAGGTCGGCCTCTGCGGCGTCGAACGCTTGCAGCTGCTCGAGCACCAGTGCGCGTCCGTAGAGCAGATCGGGGTGGCCTGCATGGGCGTCAAGCGCCTCGTCATACACCGCGCGCGCAGACGCGAGATCGCCGTCGGCAAAGAGCATGTCGGCTTCGGCCAGAAACAGCCGGACACTCAGAGGGGGGACGTCCTCTCGCAGTGTCTGCAGCAGCCTGCGGGCGTCGTCGGTCTGTCCCAGACGGCTCATCACCACGGCACGTCGGATCGCCGCGTCCAGGCCGGCCGGACCGCGGGTGATGCTGCTGTAATAGGCCAGTGCCGCCTGCCAGTCGCCTTCTGATTCAGCGAGGCGCCCCAGTTGCAGTGCAGCCTCCTGTTTGCGCTCGCCGTCGAGCAGGGGTTCCAGGTGTTTGCGTGCGGCCGCCTTGTCGCCGAGGTTGAGCGACAGCATGCCCAGTAGCAGTGCCGCCTCGCTGTCGTCGGGGCGTGTCTTCAGCACGGCCTGCAGTTGCGCCTGCCCACGCTGCAGGCTGTTGGCATCCAACAGGATGCGGGCGAAGGCCAACCGCAGATCGGCCTGGGCATCGGCAGGCATGTCGTCGAGCTGGGCCTCCATCAGGGTGACCGCCTCATCGAAGCGGTCCTGACGAACGCGCACTCCGGCAAGCAGCAGCGCGTACTCACGCGCTTCCGGCGCCAGTTCGCGGGCTTTCAGTGCTGCGGTTTCGGCCAGCGGCAACCGCTGGAATTGCATGGCCAGCATCGCCATGGCGTAGTGCGCGCCGGGTTGCTGCGAGTACTCGCGCAGCAGCAGGTCCAGCAGTGCGAGTGCCGAGTCGGCGTCAGTGGGGGGGACTCGTGCCAGCAGCAATCCAAGGTAGCGGAAGCCCTCATCCAGGCCCCCGGCATGGCCTTCGGCAATCTGGCGTGCCTGAGTCAGGGCTGTCTCACCCTCGCCCCGCGCCAGGCTCACGCGCAGGATCACCTCACGCGGTTCCATGGCGTTGGGCTCCAGCCGCAGCCACTGGCCGGCGGCCTCCAGCGCGAGGAGGTCGTCGTTGGCGGCCAGCGCGAGCTGGGTGGCCCGGGTGGCCAGTTCGAGGTCAGGCACATTGCGCAGCGCCGCCAGGAAGGACCGGGCGGCCACCTCCGGCTGCTCGCGACGCAGGGCCAGTTCACCGACAAGGATGTGATATTGCGCCTCGGTCTGGGGGTCGATGCTGCGCGGCGCGGCGGGCGCCTTGCGCTGCTCCAGAGGGGTGGTGACGCTGTCCTGCCGTTGTTCCGCCTGCTCCCGCAGCGCTTCGCTGTTGCTGCGCTCGCTCGGGGTCACGGTGGCGCAGCCGCCCGCCAGGACCAGCGGAAAGATCAGGGGCAGCAGGGTGTAGCGGCTCACGCGCGGCATCGCGGGGTTCCATGAAATTCAGGCGGAAAGACTAGCCTAACTGGGGTCGGCGGACATGGTGAACAGGGTGCCGGTGCTTGTGGCAGGGGGCGGCACTGACTGAAAATCAGCGGATGGTCCCCTTGGAAGCTGCCCGGCCTGCCTCATGGCGTTGATCACGCTCGGCCTGAGCCACCACAGTACCCCGATCGCCTTGCGTGAGCGGATGGCATTTGCCGAGGCCGACGTGCCGCTGGCACTCGGCGGGCTGCGGGCGTTGCCGGGGGTTCGTGAGGCGGCCATTCTGTCGACCTGCAACCGGACCGAGTTGTTCGCGGTGACCGAAGGCGACGAAGACGCGGTGCTTCGGCACTGGTGGCGCGAGATCCGGGATGCCGGGGATGCTGCGCTCGATCAGCATCTCTATCTGTTCCGCGATGTGGCCTGTGTCACCCATACCCTGCGGGTGGCGTCGGGGCTGGACTCCATGGTGCTGGGAGAGCCGCAGATCCTCGGTCAGATGAAACAGAGTTTTGCGCTGGCCAACGAGGTGTCGAGCCTCGGGCCGGTGTTGTCGAGACTGTTCCAACACGCCTTTGCGGTGGCCAAGCAGGTGCGCAGCCAGACCCAGATCGGCGCGCATCCGGTGTCGGTGGCCTATGCCGCCGTCCAGATGTCGCGCCGGATCTTCGACGATCTGCGCGGGCAGACCGCACTGCTGATCGGCGCCGGCGAGATGATCACCCTGGTTGCACGTTATCTGCGCCAACAGGGGGTGAAACGACTGGTGGTGGCCAACCGCAGCCTCGAGCGTGCCCTGCCGCTGGCCGAGGAAATCGGTGGCGAGGCAGTCACGCTGGATGCACTGCCTGCGCTGCTGCCGCATGCCGACCTGGTCGTGTCGTCCACCGCGGCACGGGATTTCATCGTTACCGACGAGGCGATGCGCAGTGCGATCCGGCAGCGTCGGCGCAAGCCGGTGTTCATGATCGACCTGGCCGTGCCGCGGGACATCGACCCGCGGATCGAGCGTCTGGAGGACGTGTACCTCTACACCATAGATGATCTGCGCAATGTCATCGCCGAGAACCAGAAGCTGCGGCAGGACGCCGCAGTGGAGGCGCAGGCCCTGATCGACAGCCAGGCTCGCAGCTTCGTGCAATGGCTTGAGGCCCGGGATGCCGGCGACACCATCCGGGCGCTGCGGGACTGGGCCGACCGGCAGCGGGACGAGGTGCTGGAGAAAGCCCGGAAGCGTCTTGCATCGGGCGCGGATCCCGAAGCAGTGATGCGTTTTGTGGCGGAGACGCTTGGCAACAAGCTCCTGCACCCGCCGGTGTCCCGGCTACGGCAGGCGGACCCGGTGGAGCAGTCCTGGTTGCTCAACAGCGCCCGCCAGTTGTTTGACCTGGACGGAGCGCCGCCGGTTGATCGCGACTAGCGGCAACGCTGCACGCTATCCTCCGCGCCCATGAAAGAGTCCCTGGTGATGAAACTGCGGCAGCTCGTCGAGCGCCGTGAGGAGTTGGCGCAGGAATTGGGTGACCCGGCGGTGATCGGGGACAGCGACCGTTTCCGGCACATGTCGCAGGAATATGCGCAGCTGGGCCCGGTATCCGAAGCCTATGGAGGCTGGGCCGCCGCCCAGGCCGAACAGGCAGCGCTGCTGCCGATGGCACAGGACCCGGACCCCGAGTTGCGCGCCATGGCCGAGGCTGAACGCCCCCTGCTGGAGGCACGACTGGCAGCGTTGGAGCAGGAGCTCCAGACCTATCTGGTGCCGCGGGACCCGCTGGATGGCAACAACGTGTTTCTGGAGATCCGCGCCGGTACGGGGGGGGACGAGGCGGCGATCTTCGCCGGGGACCTGTTCCGCATGTACAGCAAGTACGCCGATGCACGGGGCTGGCAGGTCGAGCTGCTGTCCGCCAACGAGGGGGAGCACGGCGGGTTCAAGGAAGTGATCTCCCGGGTGATCGGTTTCGGGGCGTATTCGCAGCTCAAATTCGAAAGCGGCGCCCATCGCGTGCAACGGGTGCCCGAGACCGAGGCGCAGGGGCGTATCCACACCTCGGCGGCGACCGTGGCCGTGTTGCCGGAGGTCGAGGAGTCGCAGGTGGAGATCAATCCCGCCGATCTCAAGTTCGACACCTTCCGCAGCTCCGGCGCGGGCGGCCAGCACGTCAACAAGACCGAATCCGCGATCCGGGTGACGCACCTGCCGACCGGGGTGGTGGTGGAGTGCCAGGAGGAGCGCAGTCAGCACAAGAACCGCGCCAAGGCGCTGGCGCTGCTGGCATCGCGGCTGGTGGATGCGCAGCGCAGCCGGCAGGCGGCGGAGCGTGCGGCCACCCGCAAGAGCCTGGTGGGCAGCGGTGACCGCTCCGAACGTATCCGAACCTACAACTTTCCGCAGGGGCGGGTGACCGATCACCGGATCAATCTCACGCTGTATCAGCTGGAACGGGTGGTCGAGGGGGATCTGGACCCCGTCATCGGGCCGTTGCTGGCCGAGCACCAGGCCGAGCTGCTGGCCGAGATCGGCGAACGCGGATGACCCTGGCGCACGCCATTGCCAATGCCATTCCGAGGCTGGCGGCGGTCAGTGACTCGCCGCGACAGGATGCCGAGCGCTTGCTGGCGGAACTGCTGGGCCTGTCGCGCGCACAGCTGTTCTCCCGGCTGGAGGCGGCCCTGAGTCCACCGGTACAGACCCGCTTCGAGCAGTGGCTGGAGCGGCGCGCCCGGGGGGAACCGGTGGCTTACATCCTCGGCGAGCGGGGTTTCTGGACGCTCAACCTGACCGTCTCGCCCGCCGTGCTGGTACCGCGACCGGAAACCGAGGGCCTGGTCGAATGGGCGCTCGCCGTGCTGGCGGGGCAGCACGCCCCGCGTGTTGCCGATCTCGGGACAGGCAGCGGAGCGATTGCGCTGGCGCTTGCCAGCGAACGGCCGGATGCCGACGTGACCGGCATCGACCTGTCGGCGGAGGCGCTGGCGGTGGCCCGGGACAACGCCGACCGCCTGCGGCTGCCGGTGACCTGGGCGGAAGCCGATTTTGCCGACTGGCTGTCCACGGCGCCGGCCGATTTCGATCTGCTGGTCAGCAATCCGCCGTATATCGCAGCGGGGGATCCCCATCTGGCAGCGCTGCGCTTCGAGCCGGCAATGGCCCTGACCGATGGTCACGACGGACTCAATGCGCTGCGGGCCATCGTTGCCGGTGCGCTGCAATGCCTGCGGCCGGAGGGCGGCCTGCTGGTGGAGCATGGTCATGATCAGGCGGCGGCGGTCCGTGCGCTGTTCGTCTCCGCCGGGTTTACCGGCGTTGAAACCCGCGCCGACCTTGCCGGCCTTGATCGCCTGACCGGCGGGATCCGGCCGCGATGACCGATTTCAGCCGCTACAGCCGTCAGGTGGTGCTGCCCGAGGTGGGCGTCAACGGGCAGGCTCTGCTGCGCGACTCCACGGTCTTGCTGGTGGGGTTGGGCGGCCTGGGCAGCCTGACCGCGCTCTATCTGGCCGGTGCCGGCGTGGGACGGTTGTTGCTGTGTGATCCCGACCAGGTGTCGATCAGCAACCTGCACCGACAGGTGATCTACCGGGAAGCGGACCTTGGGCGCAACAAGGCCGAGGCAACGGCGGCGCAGCTGCGGGCGCTCAACCCGCAGGCCAGCACCGAAGTGGTGGCGCCGGAGGCCTGGCCCGCCCGGCTGGGCGAGGTGGATCTGGTCCTCGACGGGACCGACAACTTCACCGCGCGCTTTGCCACCAACCATGCCTGCGTGCGGGCGCGGGTGCCGCTGGTATTCGCCGCGGCGATCCGTTTCGAGGGGCAGGTTGGCGTCATTGATCCCGCCCGCGCGGGCGGTTGCTATGCCTGCCTCTATCCAACCGTGGGCGAGGCGGCAGAGCGCTGCGAGGAGGCCGGTATTCTCGGCCCGGTGGTGGGCACCATGGCGGCCCAGCAGGCGCTGCTGGCACAGCGCCGCCTGCTGGGGCTCGCGGAGGATGCCGGAACGCTGCACACTTGGAATGCCCAAACCCTGGAATGGCGCCGTCACCGGCTGCCGCGAGACCCTGACTGCCCCTGCTGCGCAACGCCGACGCCATGACCGTTGAAGATCTGATCCTGCCTCGCCGTCTGGCGATCACCCTGTTGCATGCCGCCCAGGTGGCCCAGCCGGAGCCTGTCCGGGGCGTCGTGCTGGCACGCCAGGGGCACCCGGCCCGCTGGTTCGAGGGGGAGCCGCCCGATGGCGCTGAACTGTGGGCGCGGCTGTGGTCGGTGCCGACCGCGCCCGCCGAACCCTCCGCCGATCAGATCGCCGACGGCGACCTCCATCTGGTGATCTCGCTGAATACCAAGGGCGTGCTGGAAATGCGTGCCTGGCAGCTGCGGGATGGTCAGCCGGTGGAGCGTCGCCTGAAGGTGCGCGACCCCGGCGACGCCTGAGCGCGTTCCGTATCCTGTTCCCTGTTCCTGACGACCGAGCCTCCATGCGCCTGTCCCGCTTTCCCCTTGCCACTGCCAAGGAAACCCCTGCCGACGCCGAAGTGGTGTCGCACCAGCTGATGCAGCGTGCGGGCTTCATCCGCAAGCTCGGCAGCGGCCTGTATACCTGGATGCCGATCGGCCTGCGGGTGTTGCGCAATATCGAGCGCATCGTGCGTGAAGAGATGAACCGGGCCGGGGCGGTGGAGCTGCTGATGCCGTCGATACAGCCGGCTGAGCTGTGGCAGCAGTCCGGTCGCTGGGCGCAGATGGGCGCCGAGATGCTGCGACTCAAGGATCGTCATGGCAACGATTTCTGCTATGGCCCGACGCATGAGGAAGTGATCGTTCATCACGTCAAGCAGGATGTGCGCTCGTACAAGCAGCTGCCGGTCAACTACTACCAGATCCAGACCAAGTTCCGGGACGAGCGGCGGCCGCGCTTCGGCGTGATGCGGGCGCGCGAGTTTCTGATGAAGGACGCCTACTCCTTCCATGTCGACGAGGCCGGGCTGGCGGCGGAATACGAGGGCATGCGCGCGGCCTATACGCGGGTGTTCGAGCGCCTTGGCATCGATTACCGCATCGTCCAGGCCGATGCCGGCAACATCGGGGGCAACCGGTCGGAAGAGTTTCACGTGCTGGCAGGCTCTGGCGAGGACCTGCTGGCGGTATCCGACAGCGGACCCTATGCGGCCAATGTCGAGGCGGCCACCTGCGCCGCCTCCGATCCGCGGCCAGCGGCAACGGCGGCGATGTCGGAAGTGGCAACGCCGGGGCAGAAGACCTGTGAGCAGGTGTCGGCCTTCCTCAAGGTGCCACTGACCGGCAAGGTCAAGCTGCTGGTGCTGCGCACGGCCACCGGCGAGCTGTGCGCAGTGGCGCTGCGGGGCGACCATCAGCTCAACGAGGTCAAGGCGGCGCGGCATCCGGCCATCGGGCCTGGCTTCCGACTGGCCGACCCCGAGGAAGTGTCGACGGTGTTCGGCTGCGAGGTTGGCTATCTCGGCCCGGTGCGCAGCCCGATTCCGGTGATCGCCGATCATGCAGCGGCGGCCGTGGCCGACTTCGTCTGTGGCGCCAACCGCAACGATCATCATCTCCAGGGTGCGAACTGGGGGCGCGACTGCGCCGAGCCCGAAGTGGCGGACCTGCGCAATGTGGTGGAAGGCGACCCCAGCCCCGACGGTGTCGGGCAGATCCGCTTCTATCGCGGCATTGAGGGTGGCCACATCTTCCAGCTGGGCCGCAAGTACACCGAGGCCATGGGGCTGACCGTGCTCGACGAGCAGGGGCAGTCGCTGGTGCCCTGGATGGGGTGTTACGGAATCGGCGTGTCGCGTCTGGCCGCCGCCATCATCGAGCAGCGCCATGACGCTCAGGGCATGGTGTGGCCGGTATCGGTGGCCCCCTTCAGCGTCATTCTCTGTCCGATCGGGCTCGACAAGTCCGAGGCCGTGCGAGAGGCCGCGACCGCGTTGTATGAGGGCCTGCTGGCCGCAGGCGTGGACGTGGCGCTCGACGATCGCGGGCTGCGTCCGGGGGCCATGTTTGCCGATGCCGAACTGATCGGCATTCCGCTGCGGGTCACCATCGGCGACAAGGCACTGGCCGATCAGCAGTTCGAGTTCAAGCGGCGCGATGCGGCAGAGGCCGAGCGTATCCCGGCGACGCTCGATGCGGTGCTGGAGCGCCTCCGGGCCTGACGCGCATGCGCCTGTGCCGGCACTTGGGAGGCGTGATCGGGCTGTGTCTGAGCACAGGTCTTTTGGCGCAGACACTGCCGGTGCCGACGCCGGATCCTGATCCGGCGCTGCGGGCCGCGCTGGTGTCGGCGGTGTCGGAGGCCGAGAGCTTTCCCCACCGGTTTGATGCCGAAGTGTGGCTGCTCGACATGTCGGCACGACTCGAGCGTTTTGTGCCGGAGGACGAGGCGCGTTTCGAGTTGCTGCGGCTGGTGCACGCCGAGGCGCAGCGGGCACGGCTGGCGCCGGAACTGGTGCTGGCGGTCATCGACGTCGAGTCCCGGTTTGATCGCTTCGCCATCTCCAGTGCCGGGGCCCTGGGCCTGATGCAGGTGATGCCCTTCTGGCTGAAGGAGCTGGGGCGTCCGGACGACAACCTGTTCAACGTGCAGACCAACCTCCGGTATGGCTGCACCATCCTGCGTCACTACCTGGACCGGGAGAAAGGCAATCTGCTGCCGGCGCTGGCCCGTTACAACGGCAGCTATGGGCGCCCGCAGTACCCGGCCCTGGTGACCCGCGCGTTGTCGGCCCGCTGGACGGTCCGCTGAAGGACCGGGGTCCGGGAACCGAACGGCGGACGATCGGTCACAGCCCCGCAGGCGGTGGTGCGGTAGCGTGTCCTCATTGGTGAAACGGTGATGGCCGGAACCGCGTCCGGCGCCGGATCAGGAGGTGGACGATGAATCTGAGACGCCGACGTGTGATGCAGGCCTCCGCAGGGGGTGCGCTGCTGGGCATGATGGGCTGCGCGCCCGCCGCTTCAGCGGACAGTCCGCTGGGCATTTCCCCGGCGCAATGGCGGCAACGGCTATCGGCCGAGGCCTACGCGGTCCTGTTCGAAGCGGATACCGAGCGACCCGGGAGCAGCCCGCTCAACGACGAGAAACGGCCCGGCACGTTTGTCTGTGCCGCCTGTTTCCAGCCCCTGTTCGATGCCGAGCACAAGTATGAGAGCGGCACGGGTTGGCCGAGTTTCTGGCAGCCGATCAGCGCCGACGCCATCGGCACCCAGCGCGACTTCCTGCTGTTGCTGCCCAGAACCGAGTACCACTGCAGCCACTGTGGCGGTCACCAGGGGCATGTGTTCGAGGATGGGCCGGAGCCTACCGGACTGCGCTACTGCAACAACGGAGTGGCGTTGCGCTTCATCCCGCAGGGATCGCCCCTGCCCGAGCGAGTGGAGGCCGCCACATGAGGACGCTCAGCAAGATGCGGGGATGGCTGCTGTTGTCACTGTGCGCAATGGCCGGTGGTGCCCATGGCGAGCCGTCGACGCCGGTCCCCGCAGATGCCGCAACCGCCACCTTTGCCGGCGGCTGCTTCTGGTGTGTCGAAGCCGATTTCGACAAGCTGCCCGGAGTGCTGTCCACGGTGTCCGGATACATGGGCGGCCATGTCGAAAACCCGAGCTATGAGCAGGTGTCGGGCAAGCAGACCGGGCATGCCGAGGTGGTGCAGCTGCGCTATGACCCCAAACAGGTGCGCTACGAAACACTGCTCGACTATTTCTGGCGGCATATCGATCCCACGGTGGAGGATCAACAGTTCTGCGACAAGGGCAGCCCGTATCGGACCGTGATTTTCGCGCACACGCCGGCGCAGCGGGCCGCCGCCGAGGCCAGCAAGGCAGCACTTGAGGCCAGTGGGGTCCTGCCGGCGCCGGTGGTGACCGAAATTGCCGATGCCGGGCCGTTCTACCCGGCGGAGTCCTACCACCAGGACTACTACCGCAAGAATCCACTGCGGTATCGCTACTACCGCTTCAGCTGTGGTCGTGATGCCCGTCTGGAAGAGCTCTGGGGCGCGAAGTGATGTGATGTCGGGAACTGGCAGCGAGGCTGCCTGATCCTACCGGGCACACCCCAGCTCAACCATCCGCCCCCATATCCTGTTGAGCTGGTTTCTCATGTGCTGACCGTTGCCGTATCGGTTTTCGCGCATGGTCTTCTCGATCCGATCTTTCTGTTCCGCCAGGCTCTGACACTCCCATCCACCGATCGCGCTTTTCGCTGTGCTTTCGTTGACGGCGCTGCCTGACGGGGACTTCGGCCTGGCCGGCGGTGGTGTCGTTCGCATCGATCGGTAGATCTCAGCGGTTCGCTCGTACCGCTCTTTGGCTGTTGGCTGCCGTTCTGCCGGGATGTCCATCCGATGGTCGTGGTACCGGCTGACCGCCGCGGTCGCGGCGCGATCGGAGGCGCGGTGGGTGACGCGCGGGTGTGTTCCGGCGAGCTGTTTCTCGCGCTCCATCGCCAGTTCTGCCTCAAGTTGCTGGCGCTCATAGGCTGCCCGGGCCTTTTCCATCGTCAGTTCCCGGGCGTGCTGCTGTTCGAGCTTTTCCAGAAACATGGCGCCGCCCACGATGGCGATCAACACGAAAGGGCCAATGGCGCACAGCCATACCCAAAGGCTGTCTTCCTCTTTCCTGGGTTGGCTGATCGGTCTCCGCGCCCGCAGTGGTTCCATCCCTGAATTCCCCCTGATCCGGCTTCGATTTCAGGGGTTTTTACAGATTGGAGGGCGCTGCATCAAGCCACCCGTCCTTTGGGCGGCGTTCAATCGGCTCGCCGCTGACAGTCGTTCGGTTGAGATCTCGGCAGCGCAGCAACCGAGCGGGGCTTGTAACGGATTGACTGGATGGTGCCGGGAACAGGAATCGAACCTGCGACCTACTGATTACGAATCAGTCGCTCTACCGACTGAGCTATCCCGGCGTCGTCGAGGGCCGCGAATTATAGGGGGCGGACTCGGGCACCACAACCGCTGCAGGGCCGCTGTGCGCTCACTGCGGCGGATCGTCGCGACGCCGATATTCGCCTTCGAGTGTCACCGGCATGCGCAACTGCGGCTGTGCCCGGTGCATGCGCTGCTGCACCTTGCCGGCCAGCCAGAACCGCAGGCCGCCGAGTGCCAGCACGCCGAAGGCGAACAGGTCCAGCAGGACCCCGGGCAGCAGGAACAGGACCCCTGCCAGCAGCAACAGCATGTCGCCGAGCAGGTCGGTGGTGGGCAGTTCACCGCGGGCGGTGGCTTCCTGCATGCGGCGCATCACGCTGAGGCCGGTGCGGCGGATCAGCCACAGCCCGAGCACGCCGCTGAAGAGGATCCACAGCACGGTGGGGATGACCCCGATGGCATCCACCAGGCTGACCAGCAGGCTGATTTCGCAGACCAGCAGCAGGAGCAGGATCAGCAGCGGCATCAGAGTTGCTCGATGCGCTGGCGCTGCTCGCGCAGCCGTACCAGGTCGGCGTCCTGCTGGGCCAGCAGGTCGCGCGCCTGTTGTTGCACGGCTTCCGGCGCCTTGCCGAAATTGGGGTTGTTGACGCGGGTGGCGGTTTTCTCACGGTCGCCGCCCAGTTTGGCGAGCTGTTTGTCGAGGCGGGCCAGTTCGGCCGCCTTGTCGATGAGGCCGGCCATCGGCACCAGCAGCTTCATCTCGCCGCACAGGGCCACCGCGGCCGGCGGCGCCTCGGCATCCAGCAGCGCGATACGGTCGATGCGGGCGAGGAAGCGGATCGAGCCGTCCAGCCGTTGCAACCGCTCACGGTCGGCGTCGGTGGCGTTCTGTACCAGCAGCGGCAGCGGCTTGGCCGGCGACAGGTCCATTTCGCCGCGGATCTGGCGGATGCCGAGGATCACCGTCTTGAGCCAGACGATGTCCGCCTCGGCGGCCGGGTCCAGTCGTGCGCTGTCGGCCTGGGGGTAGGGCTGGTGCATCAGCAGGCCGCTGTCGTGGCCGGCGAGCGGCGCCACCCGTTGCCAGATGTCCTCGGTGAGGAAGGGCATCAGCGGATGCAGCAGGCGCAGGGCGGTTTCCAGCACCCGCACCAGGGTGCGGCGGGTGCCGCGCTGCTCGGCGGGATTGCCTTGCTGTAGCGCGGGTTTGGACAGCTCCAGGTACCAGTCGCAGTACTCGTTCCAGATGAACTGGTAGAGGGCGGCGGCCAGCAGGTCGAAGCGGTAGTCGGCAAAGTGCTGTGCCGCCTCGGCTTCGAGGCGCTGCAGTTGCGAGATGATCCAGCGGTCGGCGCTGGACAGCACCACCTCGGCGTCGGCTGCGGTGCCGGTGTCCTGGCCCTCGCACTGCATCAGCACGAAGCGCGCGGCGTTCCAGATCTTGTTGCAGAAGTTGCGGTAGCCCTCGGCGCGCGCGGCATCGAAGCGGATGTCGCGACCCTGGGTGGCCAGCGCCGCGAAGGTGAAGCGCAGGGCATCGACGCCGACGGCGGCAATCCCCTCGGGGTAGTCCTTGCGGGTTTTCTTCTCGATGCGCCTGGCCATCTCCGGCTGCATGAGGCCGGTGGTGCGTTTGGCCAGCAGGGCGTCGAGCGAGATGCCGTCGACCACGTCCAGGGGGTCCAGCACGTTGCCCTTGGACTTGGACATCTTGTTGCCCTCGGGGTCGCGCACCAGGCCGGTGATGTAGACCTCGCGGAACGGTACCTCCTGCTGGAAATGAAGCCCCATCATCACCATGCGGGCGACCCAGAAGAAGATGATGTCGAAGCCGGTGACCAGCACCGCGCCCGGGTAGTAGCGCGACAGCTCCGGGGTGGCCTCGGGCCAGCCGAGGGTGGCGAAGGGCCAGATGTCGGAGGAGAACCAGGTGTCGAAGACGTCGTTGTCCTGGGTCAGCACCACGCTGTCCGCCAGTCCGTGGCGGCGCCGCACCTCGGGCTCGTCGCGGCCGACATAGACCTGGCCGTCGGCGTCGTACCAGGCGGGAATGCGATGGCCCCACCACAGCTGGCGGCTGATGCACCAGTCCTGGATGTTGTGCAGCCAGTGGAAGTAGGTGGTCTTCCAGTTGTCCGGGACGAAGCGCAGGCGGCCCGATTCCACGGCGTCGATGGCCGGTCGGGTGATCGCAGTGCGGCCGCCGGGGCGGCCGTCGGGGAGGGTGTCGCGGGTGAGGTCGACGAACCACTGGTCGGTCAGCCAGGGTTCCAGCACCACGCCGGTACGGTCGCCGCGCGGCACCTTGAGCACGTGGTCCTGCACCTTTTCCAGCAGGCCCTGGGCCTCGAAGTCGGCGACGATGCGCGTGCGGGCCTCGAACCGGTCGAGGCCGCGATAGGCGGCCGGTACGTCGTCGGTGAGGCTGGCCGTGCGGGTCAGCACGTTGATCATCGGCAGGCCGTGGCGCTGGCCCACCTGGTAGTCGTTGAAGTCGTGCGCCGGGGTGATCTTGACGCAACCGGTGCCGAATTCCGGGTCGACGTAGTCGTCGGCGATGACAGGGATCTCGCGGTCACACAGCGGCAGGCGGATCATCCGGCCGACCAGATGCCGGTAGCGTTCGTCCCCGGGGTGCACCGCCACCGCAGTGTCGCCCAGCATGGTTTCGGGTCGGGTGGTGGCCACCACCAGATGGCCGCTGCCATCCGCCAGCGGGTAGCGGAAGTGCCAGAGGAAGCCCTTTTCCTCCTCGCTCACCACCTCCAGGTCGGAGATGGCCGTCTGCAGCACCGGATCCCAGTTGACCAGCCGCTTGCCGCGGTAGATCAGGCCGGCCTCGTGCAGGCGCACGAAATGCTCGATGACGGCGGTGTTGTAGCCGGGGTCCATGGTGAAGGCTTCGCGCGACCAGTCCACCGAGGAGCCCATGCGGCGGATCTGATCGCTGATGGTGCCGGCGGAGTAGCGCTTCCATTCCCAGACCTTCTCCAGAAACTTTTCGCGGCCCAGTTCGGCGCGGCCGGGTTCGCCGGCCTGCTTGAGGTTGCGCTCCACCACCATCTGGGTGGCGATGCCAGCGTGGTCGGTGCCGGGCTGCCAGAGGGTGTCGCGCCCGCACATGCGCTGGTGGCGGATCAGCGCGTCCATGATGGTGTGCTGGAAGGCGTGACCCATGTGCAGGGTACCCGTCACATTGGGCGGCGGGATCATGATGCTGTAGGGGGCACCGTCGCCCGGGGCGTGCTGGCCGGCGGCGTAGGCGCCTTGTTGTTCCCAGGTCTCGCGCCAGCGGGCTTCCACGAGGGCAGGGTCGAAGGTCTTTTCCATGGAGGGAGGGGGCGCTCAGGCCGTCAGTTCGTGGGTTTGCAGCGGGAAGCCGCGATCGCGGTAGGTCTTGAAGCGTTGGCGCGAGCGGGCCCGTTCGGCGTCGTCTCCGTACACCACCTCCAGGACACGCTCGAAACGGCTGAACCAGGCGGGGATTTCAGGGGCGAGGTTGATCAGCACCTGCTGATGACTCTCGGGGGGCTCGATGTCACCCAGCAGCACGCGGGGGAACGGCGGCATGGGCGCCTGGCCACGGTATGGCTCATGCGACAGGAAGCTGCCCTGGCGGAAACTCCAGAGCGCCCCGTCCAGCGCTTCGGCAATGCGGGGCGGCGCGCACACGTAAAGATGCAGGCCCTGGCCGGCAGCCTTGTCGCACAGGCGACAGACGGTGGCGACGGGGTCGGTCACCGCCGCCGGCAGCACGTAGAAATCGACGCGGGTCATTGTCTCCGGCTCAGCCGTCGACGCGGCTGGCCTGATTGATCAGGAACTGTGTCAACAGGGGCACGGGTCGACCGCTGGCCTTCTTGCCGGTCCAGGCGGTGCCGGCGATGTCCAGGTGGGCCCATTTCATCTTGCGGGTGAAGCGGTGCAGGAAGGCGGCCGCCACCGCAGCACCGGCTTCGCCAACGCCCTTGGTGGCGATATTGGCGACATCGGCGAACTCGCTGGCGAGCTGCTCGTCGTACTCGGGCCACAGCGGCATTTCCCAGGCGCGGTCGCCACTGCTGTCACCGGCCGCCAGCAGCTGGCGTGCCAGCGATGTCTGGTTACTGAACAGCGCGCTGGCCGGGCTGCCGAGGGCCACCACGCAGGCACCGGTGAGCGTCGCCATGTCGATGCACAGCGCGGGGTCGTAGGTGCGTTCGGCGTAAGTCAGGGCATCACACAGGATCAGCCGCCCTTCGGCGTCGGTGTTGAGCACTTCGATGGTGATGCCGGCCATCGAGCTGACGATGTCGCCTGGCTTGTTGGCATCGCCATCGGGCAGGTTTTCGGAGGCGGGCACGATGCCGACCACGTTCAGTGGCAGTTTCAGCTCGGCCACGGCACGCAGGACGCCGAACACGGTGGCACCGCCACACATGTCGAACTTCATTTCATCCATCTTCGCGGCCGGCTTGATCGAGATGCCGCCGGCGTCGAACGTCAGGCCCTTGCCGACCAGCACGATCGGGCGGTCCTCGGCATTGCCGTGCAGGTATTCCATCACGATCAACTTGGGGGGCTGACGCGACCCGCGCGACACCGACAGCAAGGCGCCCATGCCCAGCGAGGCCATGTCCGACTGCTCCAGCACCCGGGTGCGGATGGGCCAGTGCTTGGCCAGTGCTTCCGCTTCCGCGGCAAGATGGCTGGGGGTGCAGTGGTTGCCGGGCAGGTTCCCCAGGTCCTTGGTCAGTCGCATGCCGTGGGCGATGGCAAGGCCTTCCGCCAGGCCGCGCTCTGCAGCCGGTACGTCCGAGCGCTTGGGCACGTCGAAGGTCAGTCGCTCAAGCTTGGGCGGGGACAGTTCCTCACGGGCCTTGTCGCCGCGGCAGGCGTCCATCCGGTAAAGGCCATCCTCGGCAACGATCACGGCCTGTTGCAGCATCCACGCGGTGTCCCGCCCCTTGAGGCCGAGGTGGGTCAGGTAATTGACCGCGTCCAGACTGCCGGTGGCGCGCAACGCCCGGCCGGCGGCCGCCAGCGCCTTGCGGTAGGCGCTGTCATCGAAGCTGCGTTCCTTGCCCAGTCCGACCAGCAGAACCCGGTCGGCCAGGGTGCCCGGGACGCTGTGCAGCATCAGCGTGCTGCCCGGCTTGCCGTCCATGTCACCGCGCCGCAGCACCGTCGACAGCAGGCCGTCGCTGGCGGTGTCGATGACCTGCGCCGCTTCGCTGAGGGCGCGACGGTCGAATACCCCGACGATGACGCAGGCCACGCGCTGCTTTTCGGGGTGGCCGCTCTTGACGAAATACTCCATGGATGCCTCGAAATGGGGCGCAATGCAGCGGGCCGCCAATGCGGGCTGCCAGCGAAAACGCGCCGGAACGTGGGTGGAAGGGGCGCGGGAGCGCCGAACCGCAAGTGTAGACCTGACGCCGCCCGATGACCAAGAACGCCAACCCCCGGCCGGCGACAGGGGGCGGCATAATGCCGCGATGCGCGCTGCCCGCCTAGAACGATATCTGCTCCGCGAAACTGCCTTCAGTTGGCTGGGTGTGACCCTGGTGCTGCTCGCCATCATGTTGGCGACGCGGTTTGCGCGCTTTCTCGGGCAGGCGGCCCAGGGCCGCCTGCCCGAGGAACTGCTGTTTCAGGTGGCCGGTCTGTCCAGTCTGCAGTACCTGATCATTCTGACGCCGATATCGCTGCTGCTGGCGGTCATGATCGCGCTGGGGCGCCTTTACCGCGATCAGGAAGTCACCGCCATGCTGGCCTGCGGTGCGCCACTGTCGGTGCTGTACCGGCCCTGCCTCTGGCTGGCGGCCGGAGTGGCGCTGCTGACAGCCCTGCTGGCCTTCGAGCTGGGGCCCTGGGCCGGGCGTACCGCAGATGCGTTGGTGGCGGATGCCGCACGCGCCAATCGGTACAACCCATTCGAGGCCGGACGTTTCAAGTCGGTGCCGGCAGCGGGGGCTGTGCTGTACACGGGTCGCCTGAGTGACGACGGCCACGATATCGAGCAGTTCTTCGGGGTCCAGGTCGATGACCGGGGGCAGGAAAGCGTGCTGGTGGCCGAGTACGGCCGTAGTGACGCCGACCCGGTGACCGGCGAGCGGATTCTCAGTCTGTCCCAGGGGCACCGGTATGCCGGCTCACCGGGAACGGGTGATTTCGAGATCATCGGTTTCGACCGTCTGACCACGCGGATCGCGCCGCCGCAGTTCTCCGAGCTCAGTGGCAAGCGCAAGCTGGCTTCCACCGAGTCGCTCTGGCAGTCCCGCAGTAGCGAGGACCTCGCCGAGCTGAACTTCAGGTTGGCGGTGCCGGTATCGGTGCTGGTGCTGGTGCTGCTGGCGGTGCCGCTGTCTCATGTGAAACCCCGCAGTGGCCGCTACGGCAGGCTGGTGATCGGCGTGGTGCTCTACCTCGTTTACAGCCAGCTGATCACCTTGGGTCAGGTCTGGATCGCAAAGGGACAGGTGCCACCGGAAATCGGGATCTGGTGGGTGCACCTGCTGTTTGCCGGTCTGGCCGGCGTGATGATCCTGCGACAGTCAGGGCGGCTGCGGTGAAGCGATTCGACCGATACATCGCCCGCCATGTCCTCACCATGAGCGCCATTGTCGCCCTGGTGCTGATCGCGCTGTTCAGTTTCATCAGTTTCGTTTCCGAAGTGGACGATACCGGCGAAGGTGGCTTCGGCTTGCTGGCGCTGGCGCAGTACACCGCCCTGATGATGCCGTCCGCCATGTACACCCTGCTGCCGGTGATTGCGTTACTGGGCACGCTGGCCGGGCTGGGCGTGCTGGCCTCACAGGGGGAGCTCACGGCCTTGCGCGCTGCGGGGATGTCGAGTCTGCGCCTGGGGGGATCGGCCCTGGTGGGAGGCGCTTTGATGGCGGCGTTCACGTTGGGGTTGGGCGACTGGCTGGCGCCCTGGGGACAGTCGCAGGCCGAGCGGCTGCGCACCGTTGCCCGCTCGGGTGTCGATGCGGGACAGGTGCTGAAGCCGGTCTGGTTGCGCGCTGGCGATGATGTCCTGCACATCCGCCGGGTGGTCAGCACTGACCACTTGCAGCAGGTGGATCTGTTCCGGCTGGACGGAGCGGGCGGGCTGGCGCACTGGTCACGGGTGGACGACATGGTCCAGCTCGAAGGCGATCGATGGCGGCTGGAGGGCTTGCGCGCCAGTGGTTTCGGTGAAGGCGGGGTGGTCCGCTCGACGGCCGCCGAGCAGGCGTGGGATGGCGAGTTGTCGCCCGAGGTGCTGCGGCTGCTGGTGCTTGAGGCCGAGAGTGCCTCAATCACCGGCCTGCTGCGGCTGGTGGAGTACCTTGAGCACAATGAACTGGACGCCAGCGAGGCGGAGCGGGCCTTGTGGCGCAAGCTGATGGCGCCATTCACGGTGTTGGCCATGACGTTGTTCGCGGTCCCGTTCGTGTTCGGTTCGCTGCGCGACAGCGGCATGGGACAGCGGTTGTTTTTCGGCGTGTTGATCGGGGTGGCGTTCTTCGTCACCAACGAAGTCAGTGGCAGCCTCGGGCAGCTCTACGGCTGGCCCGCGATGCTGGGCGCGGGCGGTCCCAGTGCCGTACTGGCGGTGATCGGGCTCTGGCGCCTTCAGCGGGCCCGCTGATCGCCGTTGCGCTCCAGCACCACCACGCGCGTTCCTGCCAGCAGGTCGTGCAGCGCGCGGCGCTCGGGGTGGAGTGCGCAGAACAGCATGCCCAGAGGGACCCAGCTGACGGAGCCGACGAAACGCAACATCGCCTCCGGCCACCGCAGTGAGGCACCATCGATGCGTTGCACCTGGAGGCGCCAGGCGCGCCCGCCCAGGGTCTGTCCGCCATGGGTCCAGAACCACCCGAAGAAGCCGAAGGCCAGTGCCAGCAGGACCAGGCGGGTCAGTTCGGGGCTGCGGGCAACGCCGGCTGCATCGGTGATGACGACCTCGGCGAGGATCGCAGACATCCATACGGCCACCAGCAGGAGGCCGTCATAGAGGCTGGCAGCCAGTCGACGCCAGAGCGGGGCGGGCATCATGGCGTGGGCGCCAGTTCGTGGGCGATCACCCGCAGGACATCGGGCGACAGGCACATGCCCAGGTGGGAGCTGTCGACTTCGCGGTGGCGTACCTCGGGGTGCCAGGGGTCAAAGCTGGCGCCGAAGTGCACCATGCCGTCGTGGGGGGTGTAGAGCGACAGCAGAGGGCATGGCAGGGGGGTCTTCGCCTCGCGTTCGGCCACCTTTCGTTCAATCCGGTCCAGGTCCAGGCCCTGTCGTGCGTACCAGCTGGCGGTAAAGGTGTACTTGGGTCCGCCAGCAAGGGGGGAGCCGAGCGTGATGATGCGGTGTGTGGTGGCCGGGCGCAGTCGCGCCAGCTCGCGGGCGATGACGCCCCCCAGGCTCCAGCCGATCAGCGTGATACCACGGCCGGTGTGAGCCTGAAACTGGTCGTACACCGGCAGCAGCCGCTCGAGGTCGGCCTCGACTCGACCGTGGTTGCGACCCAGGGTCCAGCCGCTGACCTGGTAGTTCAGCCTGCGCAGGCGCCGTCGCAGCACGCTGGTGGCGCCGTCGGTGGCGCCGAAGCCGGGGATGACCATCACCGGCGCCCCATCTCCGCGTGGCAGATCGTCAATCCGCCGATCACCCGCCAGGGCTGCGAGGTCGCGCAGCAGACGCCACTCGCGCAACAGGTCGGAGGGGGACAGGCGTTGTGGTGCGGGCATGCTCATCGTTCTGGTGTCCGGTGGCGGCGTGCGTGTGCCGTCGGGGCCGCGTAATATAGGCAACCCTCCGCGCCGGGACCATGTTCCGGCGTTTTCCTTCTCGCCCCGGACGCCAGTCGAGGTCTTGATCATCGAACCCAAGCGTATTCCGCGTGCCGAGCATCCGATCTCGCGCTCGCTATTGTCGCCCGCTGCGCTGCGGACTCTCTACACGCTCAAGGACGCCGGGTATGAGGCCTACATGGTGGGCGGGGGCGTGCGTGACATCCTGGCAGGCATCACGCCAAAGGATTTCGATGTCGCGACCAATGCGCATCCCGAGCAGGTCAAGCCGCTGTTTCGCTCCTGCCGGCTGATCGGGCGCCGCTTCGTTATCTGTCATGTCCGCTTCGGGGACGAGGTGATCGAGACCACCACCTTCCGCGGCGCCATCAGCGACAGTCATGAACGCGACGAGACGGGGCGGATTCTCTCCGATAACGAGTACGGTACGCTGGCGTCCGACGCCTTCCGGCGCGACTTCACCATCAATGCGCTGTACTACGACATCCGCGACTACGCCATCGTCGACTTCTGCGGTGGGCTGGAGGACCTCGAGCGGCGCCTGATCCGGCTGATCGGGGTTCCCGAGGACCGCTACCGCGAGGATCCGGTCCGCATGCTGCGGGCGGTGCGGATCGCCAACAAGCTGGGGTTCGAAATTGAAGCCGGCAGCGCCGAGCCGATAGCCCGTCTCGCGCACCTGTTGGGCGAGATTCCGCCGGCGCGGCTGTTTGATGAGGTGATCAAGCTGCTGCAGTCGAAGGAGGCCGTGGAAAACTACGAGAGCCTCTCTCACTTCGGACTGTTCGCCCAGTTGTTCCCGGAGACCGATCGTCTCTGTGACGCCGATGACCGCGCTGATGATTTCGTCTCGCTGGCCCTGGCCAACACGGCCGAGCGGGTGGAGCAGCAGCTGCCGGTGTCGCCCGCCTTTCTCTACGGCGCCCTGCTGTGGCCACCGGTGCGCGTGCGGTTCGAGGCGCTGATGCGCCGTGAGGGCATGGCTGCGGCCGTTGCGATGCAGCAGGCGGCGGACGAAGTGCTGGCGCGTGCGCAAGGGCGCATCGCCATCCCCAAGCGGTTTTCGCTGCCGATGCGCGAGATCTGGTCGTTGCAGACCCGCTTCGATCAGCAGTCGCCCGGTCGCGCGCGGCGCTTGATGACACATCCCCGGTTCCGGGCTGCTTACGACTTTCTGCTGCTCCGCGCGGAAGTGGGGGAGGTGGATCCTGCCCTCGGGCAATGGTGGACCGATGCCCAGGTCAACCTGCCGGAATCCGATGCCGAAGAGGTGACGGACGATACCGCGCCCGATGGCACGCCACGCCGTCGCCGCCGACGTCGGCGTGGCGGACGCAACCGCCGTGGCACCCCCAGCGCGACCGAGTAACCCCGACATGTCGGCTCCGCGAACGGCCTGGATCGGGCTGGGCGCCAATCTGGGGGATCCACCCGGGCAGTTGCGCGCGGCACTCCAGTCCCTGGCCGCGTTGCCGGGTACCACGGTGGTGGCGTGTTCGCGCTTTTTCCGGACCGCGCCCCTTGGGCCGGAAGATCAACCCGACTTCTGCAACGCCGTGGCCTGCCTTCGCACCGGGCTGGCGTCGGAGGCGTTGATGCGGGCAATGCTGACCATCGAACGCGATCTGGGCCGTATCCGTGGGAGCGACCGTTGGGGGCCTCGCCGGTTGGATCTCGACCTGCTGCACGTGGAGGGTGAGGTGTCGGAGACGCCGACGCTGCGGCTCCCGCACCCCGAGGCGGGCCGGCGTGCCTTCGTGGTGGTGCCGTGGGCGGAGCTTGCGCCCACGCTGGAGGTACCGGGTGTCGGGGCGGTGGCGGCGCTGGCAGCGACGCTGGCGCCGGCGGGCCTGCCGGTCTGGGACGACTGAGATGTACGTGGTCATTGAAGGGCCGATCGGGGTCGGCAAGACCACCCTGGCGCCGGTGCTCGCCGCACGGCTTGGCGGTGACCTGCTGCTGGAGCGGCCGCAGGACAACCCCTTCCTGCCACGCTTCTATCGCGACGGGGCGCAGGCTGCGTTCTCGGCACAGCTCAGCTTCCTGCTGCAGCGCGCCGGGCAAGCGGAGGAGCTGCGCCAGCACAGCTTGTTCGCGCGGGGCTGCGTGGCCGACTTTCTGTTCGACAAGGACCGTCTGTTCGCAGAGTTGACGCTGACGCGTCCGGATTTTTCGCTTTACGAGCAAGTGTTCGAGCGGCTGGCCTGGGGGCTGCCCACACCTGATCGGGTGATTCTGCTGCAGGCGCCGGTGCCGGTACTGATGGACCGCATCGCCCGTCGAGGGCGCGACTACGAACGCAGCCTCGCGCCCGACTACCTGCGCCGACTGATCGAGCACTACGATCGTTTCTTCCGCGACTATCGCGGTGCGCCGGTGATCGAAGTGGACACCACGGCGATGGATCCTGCGCACCTCCCGGGCGATCTCGATCAGCTGGTGGCGGCGCTGGAGGATCCGCCGCCCCGCACCCGCCTGCCGGCGGGTTCCCTGCTAAACCCGGCACAATAGACCACCGCTACTGGAGTTCCGTGATGACCGACGCCGCAACGCCCGTCAACGTCGCTGCTCTGCGCCGCATGCGCGAGCAGGGTGAAAAGATCGCCTGTCTGACCTGTTACGACGCCAGTTTCGCGTTGGTGGAGGACCGGGCCGGCGTCGATCTGGTGCTGGTGGGCGATTCGTTGGGCATGGTGCTGCATGGACAGACCACCACCACGGCGGTAACGGTGGCGGACATCGCCTACCACAGCCGTTGTGTGGCGCCATACCTGAAGCGTGCATTTCTGGTGGCCGACCTGCCGTTTCTGTCCTACGCCACCCTGGAACGTGCCCTCGACGCCAGCCTGCGGCTGATGCAGGAAGGCGGCGCCAAGATGGTCAAACTTGAAGGGGGGCGCGAGCAGGCGTCGATCGTCGAGTATCTGGCGGTGCGGGGTGTGCCGGTGTGCGCCCACCTGGGGCTGCGACCGCAGTTCGTCCACAAGATGGGCACCTTCAAGGTTCAGGGACGGGACGAGGCGCAGGCCGAGGCGATGATCCGGGATGCGGAGGTGCTGGTGGCGGCCGGTGCTGACCTTCTGTTGCTGGAGTGTGTGCCGGCCGCGCTGGGCGCCCGCATTGCAGAGGCATCTCCGGTGCCGGTAATCGGCATTGGTGCCGGCGCCGGTGTACACGGTCAGATCCTGGTGCTGCATGACCTGCTCAACGTTTCGCCCATGGTGACGCTGGGGCGGCGGCCGCGTTTTGCCAAGCCATACCTGACCGACGGGCGGGATATCGAAGGTGCCATCCGCGCCTACGTGGAGGAGGTCAAGGACGGCCGCTACCCCGCGCCCGAGCATTGTTTCTGAACGCCATGGAGGTTGTGCATGCCGTTGCGCCGCTGCGTGCCCGCATCCAGGCCTGGCGACAGGCCGGGGATCGCGTTGCGCTGGTCCCGACCATGGGCAATCTGCACGAGGGGCATCTGAGTCTGGTGGAGGAAGCCCGTCGACAGGCAGAGCGGGTCGTGGTCAGTGTGTTCGTCAATCCGTTGCAGTTCGGCCCCGGCGAGGATTTCGACCGCTACCCGAGGACGCTCGCGGCCGACACCGAGGCGCTCATGCGGGCCCCCTGTGACCTGCTGTACGCGCCGCTGCTCAGCGAGATGTACCCGCGCGGAGCGGCGCCGGTGACGCAGATCAGCGTGCCGGATATCTCGGAGACGCTTGAGGGGGCGTTCCGCCCGGGTCATTTTGATGGGGTGGCGACGGTCGTCAGCCTGCTGCTGCACCAAGTGCTGCCGGATGTGGCCTGCTTCGGTCAGAAGGATTATCAGCAGCTGGCCGTGATCCGCCGCATGGTGTCGGATCAGCAGATGCCGGTGGCGATCGTGGGCGTGCCCACCTGCCGTGCGGACGACGGTCTGGCGCTGTCCTCGCGAAACCAGTACCTGAGTGCTGACGAGCGGCGACGCGCGCCGCGTATCAAGGCAACCCTCGATGCGGTGGCGGCAGCCCTGCGGTCGGGACGGCGCGATTACGCTGCGCTGGAGCGGGATGCCACGGCAGCGCTGTCCGCGGCGGGCTTTCAGCCGCAATACGTCGCAGTGCGTACGCCGACGCTGGAGATGCCGGACGCGCATGCCAATGCCTGGGTGGTCCTGGTCGCTGCGTTTCTGGGCAGCACGCGCCTGATTGACAATCTGGAGGTTCAGGACGACGGCGGCGCCGACTGATGAACGACCGGTTGGGATGGTTTGCGTCACAGTCGGAATCGACTACACTCCACCCCCTTGCGGAGCCGTGACCCGGATCACGGAAACGGGTGTATGTCTTAGTGGGCCACCCAGCATTGAAAACTGCCGCGTAATTGGGTGCATGTCTTAGTGGGCCACCCCTTGCGCACCGACATCTCGAGGTTCCCTGCCATGCAATTGAACATGCTCAAGTGCAAGTTGCATCGTGCCCGTGTCACCCACGCCGAACTCGATTACGACGGTTCCTGCGCCATTGATGGCAAGTTGCTGGATCTCGCCGGCATCCTTGAGTTCGAACAGATCGACATCTACAACATCACCAATGGCGAGCGGTTCACCACCTACGCCATTCGCGCCGACGAGGGTTCGGGCGTGATTTCGGTGAACGGAGCCGCCGCCCACAAGGCCCGAGTCGGTGATCGCGTCATCATCGCCGCGTTCGCCGCCATGGACGAAGCGGCAGCGCGCGCCTACAAGCCGCGACTGGTGTACTGCACCGACGAAAACCGTGTGGCCCGGACGGCCAACACGATTCCGGTCCAGAAAGCGGCCTGATTCATCTGATCCGCCCGCAGTCGCGACCCGGCTGCGGGCTTTTTCATGTCCTCACTCCAGCATTTTTTCGCCACGCCGATCTATCAGGCCCCGCTGATCACCCGCGGTGGCCCTGCGTTCAATGCCGAGTTGCTCGACGACTGTGAGAAAATCCGGCAATACGACGTCCCCGGTCAGGCCTGGTCCGAGCGCTTCTATCCCGGGGGCTACACCAGCTACGGCTCGATGGACCAACTGCACCGGTTCTCATCGACGTTTGACCAGCTGCGGCGCCGGATCGACCGTCATGTCACCCGGTTCGCCGATGCGCTGGAGTGGTCACTGTCACGCGGCGAACTGGGGATGACCGACTGCTGGATCAACCTCATGCCCCGAGGCTGTGCGCACAGCTTTCATCTGCATCCCAATGCCGTGATCAGCGGGACCTATTACGTCCAGGTGCCGCGGGGCGCCAGCCCACTCAAGTTCGAGGATCCGCGGCTCAGCCGCATGATGGCCGCGCCGCCGCGGCGGGCCGATGCGCGGCAGCAGTCGCATGTCAGTCTCAAGCCGCGTGCCGGTCAGGTCATCCTGTTCGAGAGCTGGCTGCGCCACGAAGTGCCTGCCAGTCAGATCGATGCTCTGCGCGTCAGTGTGAGTTTCAACTACCACCGGATCTGACCCGCCGTCGTGTGCGGGTGGCGGGCGGCAGCCGATTCGCTTTAATGTGGTCCGATGACGACTGCAAATCACGATCTTCAGGGAGGCGCCGCCCGCGAGGCCGCCTGGCACCGTCTGGCGACACTGGCGTCCGATGTGCCCGATTTGCGGGTGCTGTTCGCAGCTGACCCGGGGCGCGCGCAACGATGGACCCTTGCTGGCCCCGGCTGCCAACTCGACCTCAGCAAGCAGGCGATCAGCGAGCCGGTGATCGATGCGCTGCTGGCGCTGGCCGAGGCGGCGCAACTCCCGTCGGCGGTGCGGCGGCTGTTCCAGGGCGAGCGGGTCAATCACACTGAAGGGCGTGCCGCACTGCACATGGCGCTGCGGGCGCCGATGTCGGACGGCTTTGCCGTTGATGGCGGCGCCGTCGGGCCCGAGGTCGAGGACGTGCTGGCCCAGATGAGCCGTTTCGCTGCCGCTGTTCGGCAGGGACGGTGGCGTGGTCACAGCGGCCAGCCGATCACGGATGTCGTCAATATCGGGATCGGGGGGTCGGACCTCGGGCCGCGCATGGTCTGCGAGGCGCTGCAGTCCGAGGCCGACGGTCCGCGCACGCACTTCATCGCCAACGTCGATGCCCGTCAATGGCTTGATGTCCTGCGCCCGCTTGATCCGCACAGCACGCTGTTCATCGTGACCAGCAAGACCTTCACGACGCAGGAAACCATGACCAACGCCCGTGCGGCACGCGTCTGGTTGCTGCAGTCCGCGCCGGAGACGGCCATTGCGGACCACTTTGTTGCGGTATCCACCAATGCCGATGCTGTTGCGGCGTTCGGCATCCGGCCTGACAGCATGTTTCGCTTCTGGGACTGGGTGGGAGGGCGGTACTCCGTCTGGAGTGCGGTAGGGTTGTCCGTGATGGTGGCGCTGGGGCCAGAGCGGTTCCGTGCGCTGCTGGCCGGCGCCCATGCCATGGACCGACATTTCGTTGAGACGCCGCTGGGCCAAAATCTGCCGGTGATGATGGCGTTGGTGGCGGTGTGGAACCATAACCTGCTGCGATGTGGCTCCCAGGTGGTGGCGCCCTACGCGCAGTCACTGGAGCGGTTTGTCGCCTGGCTGCAGCAGCTCGAGATGGAGTCCAATGGCAAAGGCGTGCACCGCGATGGGCGGCCTCTGGTGCGGGACAGCGCCACCGCCTTGTGGGGGGATGTCGGTACCAACAGTCAGCATGCCTTCTTCCAGATGTTGCATCAGGGCACGCAAGTGCACCCGGTTGATTTCATCCTCGCGGTGGATCCCGGGCATGACCAACGTGAGCAGCACCGTGTGCTGATGGCCAACTGTCTTGCGCAGAGTGCTGCCCTGATGCAGGGCCGCGATGCCGAGGCGGTTCGCATCGCGCTTGCCGAGCAGGGCCTGCAGGGCGAAGCGCTTGAGGCAGCTGTGCCGCACCGCACATTCCCTGGGAATCGTCCAAGCTCGACGTTGTTGATGGATCGCCTGGATCCGTGGCATCTGGGTGTGTTGATGGCGCTTTATGAGCACCGCACCTACGCCCTGTCGGTACTGTGGGACCTCAATGCCTTCGACCAGTGGGGGGTTGAACTGGGCAAGGTGCTCGCGCGTGACGTTCTGCTTGCCCTGGAGGGTGGGGACGATGGCACACTGGATGCATCGACCCGGGCGTTGGTGCGTCATCTGCGCGAGGCCGGGGCTTGATGCCGAAACTGATTCGCCCATAGCCCAAGGGGGATTGCATGAAACCGTACCTGCGTTCGTTGATGGCACAGCTCGCCGCCGCAGCCTTTCTCGCAGTCAGTCTGCTGCAGCCGGCTCAGGCTGCCATGATCAGCACCGATGCGTTGATTCAGGAGAGTCAGGCGGAGGCTCCACGTGCCGCTGTTCAGCGCGCTTTGCAGGTCACCGAAGTGAGGACCCAGTTGGCTGCCTGGGGCGTGACGGTGGACGCTGTCGAGTCCCGCTTGGCGCACTTGAGCGATGCCGAGCTGCAGCAACTTGCGGCCGATCTTGAGGCGGCCCCTGCGGGCGGGTTGGCGGGCGCGCTTGGCATCCTGTTCGTGGTGCTGCTGGTGCTGGAACTGGTCGGCGTCATCAATATCTTCAACGCCTTTTGATCCGCGGCGCGGCCTTCCTGCTTGCTGGCCTGCTGCTGGCGGGCTGTGCGGGCCGCTCACCGCTGGTGCCGCTGGCGTTGCCCGGGACGATCGAGCTGACCCGGACGCCTTTTTTCCCGCAGGCGGATTTTCAATGCGGTCCTGCGGCGCTTGCGACCGTGTTGGGCGAGGCGGGGGTGCCGACCTCCCCTGATGCGCTGGTCCCCGAGGTCTACCTGCCCGATCGTCAGGGCAGTTTGCAGGTGGAGCTGCGTGCGGCGGTACGACGGCGGGGGCGGGTGCCCGTCGCCGTGCGGGGTGATCTCGGCGCCCTTTCAGCGGCCTTGCGGGCCGGCTCGCCTGTGCTGGTACTGCAGAACCTCGGGTTGCAGCGATGGCCGGTCTGGCACTACGCGGTGGTGATCGGGCTGGATCCCGAGGCTGACGAGGTCATCCTCCGTTCCGGCACCACCTACCGGGAGCGGATGGAGGCCGCCCGGTTCCGCGCGAGCTGGGGAGGCTGGGGCTTTACCGTGCATTCGCCCGAGGCGCCGCCGGCCTGGGCGTCGGCGGCGGACTGGTTGGAAACGGTCGCGGTTTGGGCGCGGCTTGGTCAGCACGAGGCGGCGTGGCGAGCCACGACTGCTGCGATCGACCGCTGGCCGGATCGGGCCGATGTCTGGCTGGCGCATGGCAATGCAGCCTACGCCAGCGGCGAGCGCCAGATGGCGGCAAGGGCCTTCGAGTCCGCGGTTGCGCTGCAACCGACTGCGGGCGGTTACAACAATCTGGCGCATGTGCTCGGCGAGCTCGGGTGTCACGAGGCGGCATTGGCGGCGCTGGCCTCGGCGCGTCCGCTCGGGGGTGACGCCAACATGATCGACGCTACAGCCGCGATGCTTCAGTCGATGCCCTCGGCGCCCTGCGAACGCTGACGGCGCAGGGCCCAGTCGATGTGCTCCCGTACCATGGCGTCGGTATCCCGGGCCGTTTCCAGTGCGGCGATGACCCGTGCGTCGGGGCGGGCGTTCCCCAGTGCCACGGCCAGATTTCGTCGCCAGCCGGGCCAGCTTGCACGCCGAAGCGCCATGCCCTCGGTCCGTGCCAGCCAGGTGGCTTCGTTCCATGCCCACAGGGTCAACAGCGGCAGGTCATCGAGATCGTGACGGGGCATCAGGTCCGCCTCCACACTGCGCTGGGCGTGGCGGTTCCAGGGACAGATCAGTTGACAGTCGTCGCAGCCGAAGATGCGGTTGCCGATGGCGGGGCGCAGGGACTCTGGGATGGGGCCGCGCTGTTCGATGGTGAGGTAGGAAATGCAGCGCCGTGCGTCCAGTTGCCGGGGGCCGATGAAGGCCTGCGTCGGGCAGGCCCGCAGGCAGGCCTGGCAGCGTCCGCAGCCATCCGCCTCCGCGGCCGTGGGGGAGGGCGGCAGCAGGGCGTCGGTGAACAGCTCGCCGAGAAAGCTCCAGGAGCCGGCGCTTCGATTGAGCACCAGCGTGTTCTTGCCGATCCAGCCCAGGCCCGCGTTGCGCGCAAGGGCCTTCTCGAGCACCGGCGCGCTGTCACAGAACACGCGATGACCGTGCGGGCCCACCAGTTTCTCCAGTGCTGCGGCCAGTTTCAGCAGGCGTTTTCGCAGGGTGCGGTGGTAGTCCCGACCGAGGGCGTAACGGGCAATGTAGGCGCGGTCGGGGTCGGCGAGAACACGGGCTGCGTCTGCAGACGGCGGGAAGTTGTCAAAGCGAACCGATATCACACTGAGCGTGCCGGGGCGGAGCACAGCGGGGTCTCGACGCTGCGGGTGATGGCGTGTCAGGTACGCCATCTCCCCGTGATGGCCGGCATCGAGCCAGCGTTGCAGGTGCGCCATGTCGTCATCAAGCGTCAGGCGCGCCACCCCCAGCGCGGAAAAGCCCAGTGCCCGCGCTTCCGCGCCGAGCTGTTCGACCACGCTGTGAGGTGACATCGGCTCCTATACTGGTCGGCATGACAGACGGATTCCACCCATTGTATGAAAGCGCGATCGTGCGCGAGCTGGATCGGCGGGCGATGGCGGCCGGCACCTCCGCCGAACACCTGATGCGCCGTGCTGCGGCCGCGGCATGGCAGGCGGCGCGCGAGCGCTGGCCGGCGGCGCGGCGTGTCGTGGTGCTGTGCGGCAGCGGCAACAATGGCGGCGATGGCTATGGTGTGGCGAGCCTGGCCCGGGCTGCGGGCTGCACCGTGCAGCTGATCCAGGTGGGCGCGACGCCGGCCGGCACTTCAGCGCGTGCCCTGGTGACGGCCTGGCAGGCCGAGGGTGGCACCGTCACCCCATGGCCGGCTCCGATCGAGTCGGGTGCCGACCTGGTGATCGATGCCGTGCTGGGAATCGGACTCAGTCGACCGGTGGCGGGTGACCCATTCGACGCTATCGCGGCGATCAATGCCCAGAGCGCTCCGGTGATGGCCTTGGATGTGCCCTCTGGCCTGTCTGCCGATACCGGTCGGCCCTTGGCGACGGCAGTGCGAGCTGACCTGACGGTCAGTTTCATCGCCGACAAGGCCGGGCTCTGGACCGGGCGTGCGGTGGAGTTCACCGGTGAGCGGCGACTCGACACGCTGGAGGTGCCGCCGACTTTGGCGCAGGACCTGCGCGTACAGGCGTGGCGATTGCCGCCACGGCTGACGCAGGAGCAGCTTCCGCCGCGACGTGCAGGGGCGCACAAGGGGGATCACGGACACGTTCTGGTGGTGGGCGGCGCGCCGGGTATGGCAGGCGCCGCGCTGCTGGCGGCCCGCGCCGCGTTGCGTGGTGGCGCGGGCTGGGTCAGCGTGGCGACGCATCCCCTGCATGCGACGGCCCTGGTGGCGGCGCAGCCTGAGTTGATGGTGCATGCGGTGGGGAGTGCCGATGATCTTCAGCCCTTGCTGCGCAAGTCGAGGGTGGTGGTGCTGGGGCCCGGACTGGGGCAGGACGCGTGGGCCTGCGCGCTGCATGACGCCGCGCTCGCCAGCGGCCGTCCTCTGGTGATCGACGCCGATGCCCTGAATCTGCTGGCGCGGCGTCCGCAAACGCTTGGGGGTGCGGTGCTCACCCCGCATCCCGGCGAGGCGGCCCGATTATTGGGTGAGGCAAACGCCGATCGGGTCGAAGCGGACCGCTATGGTGCTGCCCGTCGGTTGCAGGCACGGTTTGGCGCCGTCGTGGTGCTCAAGGGGACCGGCACGGTGGTGGCCGATGACATGCGACTCGCCGTGTGTGCTGCGGGGAACCCCGGCATGGCCGTTGGGGGGATGGGCGATGTGCTGGCCGGCCTGATCGGCGCCCTGATGGCACAAGGGCGCGCGCCAGCGCAGGCGGCGGCGTGCGGGGTGCAGGCACATGCACTGGCGGCGGATCGTGTGGCGACCGCGCGCGGCGCCCGTGGACTGCTGCCAACGGACGTGATCGATGCCCTGTCTGAGCCGTTGAATCCCGTATGAGCACGCTTCACTTCGCCCTGCCGGAGGTTGCGGCGACGGATGCGGCGGGGGCGGCGCTGGCCCGGGCGCTGGCGCCCGATTTGCGCGGATTGATCACGCTGGAAGGGGATCTCGGCGCCGGCAAGACCGCGCTTGCACGCGCGGTGCTGCGGGGGCTGGGTGTGACAGGGCCGGTGAAGAGTCCCACCTATACGTTGGTCGAGCCCTATGTCGTGGTCGGTGGGCGGGTGCTGCACCTCGATCTTTACCGGCTGGGGGGTGCCGGGGAGTGGTTGGGCCTCGGGCTGGAGGACGATCCGCCGGAGCAGGCGCTGTGGCTGGTGGAGTGGCCGGACCGGGCCGGAGGGATGCTGCCGCCGACGCGCCTGGCGGTCACGCTGACCGAAACGGCGGATGGTGGGCGGCGGCTGGCCCTCCGCTGGTCGGACCCACGAGACCCGGCAGCCACCGCATTCAGTATTTACATGAAGAACAGCGTCTAATTCTCTGCTGTAGAAAGAAAAATACTTGCCAATTCTTTCTGTACTCGGTATAAGGCGCGCAGGTGTCCGGGGAGACCTCAACATGGCCGCCTGTCGCGTGCTGCTGAGTGGGTTGTTGCTGATGTGCTGCGGTGTTGCCGCGGCCGCGGAGTTGCGCGACCTCCGGTTATGGGCGTCGCCCGACAGTACCCGTGTCGTGTTCGACCTCAGCGGTGCGGCCAGCCATAACGTCTTCACCCTGGACAACCCCAGTCGCGTTGTCATTGATCTGGATGCAGTCGACCCATCGGGCGCGCGCATTGCCAATGCAGTGTCCGGATCCGGCGTGGTGACGCGTGTGCGGTCGGCGGCGCGCGGTGACAAGGGGCTGCGCGTGGTGCTGGACCTCGCCCGAGCCGTTGATCCCCGCAGTTTTGCGCTGAGTCCGAACGCTGAGTACGGGCACCGCGTGGTGCTGGACCTGGATGTTCCCATGGTCATGCCGGACAGTCCGATGCCGTCGAGGATGCCGCCGCCCGCGATGACGCTGGACGAGAAACCCATCATCGTTGCCATTGATGCGGGTCATGGCGGTGAGGATCCCGGGGCGCGTGGACGCAGCGGTATCTACGAGAAAGATGTGGCCATGGCGATGGCGCGCCGGCTGGCGCGGATGGTGGACGCCGAGCCGGGCATGCGGGCGGTATTGACGCGGGACGGGGACTACTATCTTGGGTTGCGACAGCGCGTCGAGTTGGCCAGAAAGCATGATGCTGACCTGTTCGTGTCAGTGCATGCCAATGCTTTTCGCGACCCCAAATTGCGTGGGTCGGCGGTATATGTGCTGTCGAATCGCGGTGCGACCAGCGAACATGCGAGGTGGTTGGCGCAGCGCGAGAATGCCGCTGATCTGGTCGGCGGAATCGAGTTGTCCGGAAAGGACGGCGACCTGGCATCGGTGCTGATCGACTTGTCCCAGAGTGCGACCATGGAGGCCAGCTTTGATGTCGGCAGTCGGATCCTCAAGGCGCTGGGGCAGGTCAACAAGCTGCAGAAGGTGGATGTTCAGCAGGCCGGCTTCATGGTGCTCAAGGCGCCGGACATCCCTTCGGTACTGGTCGAAACGGCCTTCATCACCAATGCGGAAGAAGAGCGCATGCTCAAGGACGGGAAGCATCAGGAGCGCTTTGCCCGCTCCATGCTGGCCGGGATCAAGGGGTATTTCGCCAGTTACCGTCCGCAGCAGCAGATCGTGCGTGATGGCACTCAACAGGTCAGTTACCGCGAATAGGGTATTGCCGGCGCCCGGCGCATCCGACTAGCGTTCACGTCCGGTGCCGATAATCGTGATCGGCGTCGCGAAAGGCCGAAACGTATTCGGTCACCATCGACCCCCCTCAATGGACTGGAGATCACCATGACCAAGCTGCCTGTACTTGCGCGTCGCGCGTTGATGCCGATGTTGCTTGCCCCCGTATTGGCCTGGGCAGGCGGCACCGCCGTTCTCGATATCAGTGACGGAGAAGAAACGCATCAGGTCACCTACGAGTACGACGGCGGCAACGTGCGCATGTCAATGGCGGCCAATGCCGAAGGGTATACGCTGATCCGCGGCGGAACGCCCTATGCAGTGGTGACCGGCGACCAGACCATGGTCATCGATCTCAGCCAGACCATGCAGATGATTGGCAGCATGACGCAGATGCCGGAGGGCCCGACCTCGGGCGTGGAAGGCTTCGTCAGTCTGGTGGATACGGGACGTAGCGAAACCGTCGCCGGCATCAAGGGCAAGGTCCACATGTTGACCTATGTCGAAGACGGCGAGCAGAAAACTGCGGAAGTGGTGTTGTCCTCCGATCGGCGTGTCCAGGACTTCTCCAAAGCGATGATGCAGTTCGCCCAGAGCATGGTGAAGGCCAGCGGGCGTGAGATGCCCAAGGGGAGCAGCGAGCTCGAAGCCCGTTTGATGTCGGGTGAGCTCGGGATGTTGCGCATGGGCAGCGAGATGCGTGTGTCGCGCCTCGATTCCGGCACCCCGGCGGCCAGCCGTTTTGAGCTGCCTGCGGCGCCGACCCAGATGCCGTCGCTGGACGGCCTGTTTGGTGCGGGGGGCGGCGTGGGTGCCAGTGCCGAGGCCGATGGCAAGGGCGGTGGCTTCAGCTTCGGTTCCCTGCTCGGAGACAAGGCGCGCCGTCAGCAGGAGCGGGTGGAGCAGCGTTCGGATGCTGAGGTCGATGAAGCTTCTGACCGTGCGGTCGACAAGGTGCTCGACAAGGCCTTCGACAAGCTCTTCGGGGGGTAAGCCGGTGGGGGGCTGGCGGGGCGGCTATCCTATGGGGATGAACCGCTCCCGCCTTTCACCATGAGCCCCGGCATCCAGATGCTGCCTGACGCCTTGATCAACCAGATCAAGGCGGGCGAGGTCGTGGAACGGCCTGCCGCTGTGGTCAAGGAGCTTGTGGAAAACAGCCTGGATGCGGCGGCAGATCAGGTTGTCATCGAGCTTGAAGAGGGAGGATTGCGTCGCCTCAAGGTGACGGATGCCGGGCAGGGAATCGCACGTGACCAGCTGGCGCTCGCGCTGTCCCGGCATGCCACGAGCAAGATTCGTGCGCTGGATGACCTGGAGGCTGTTGCAAGCCTTGGGTTCCGGGGAGAGGCGCTGCCGAGCGTCCTGGCGGTTTCACGACTGACCCTGACATCCCGGGCCGCCGGTGCGGAGATGGCCTGGCAGCTGCAGGGGGCGGGAAGGCTGGAGCAGGGCGCCCCCACGCCCGCCGCGCACCCGCAGGGCACCACGGTGGATGTGCAGGATCTGTTCTTCAATACGCCAGCGCGCCGCAAGTTCCTGAGGACCCCCGCGACCGAGCTGCGCCACGTTCAGCAGGCCCTGACCCGACTCGCCATGTGGCGACCGGAATGCCGGTTCGAACTGCGCCATCAGCAGCGAAGGCTGCTGTCGCTGCCGCAGCAATCCGATGCGGCCCGTGTGGCTGCGCTGGTCGGGGACGACTTCCTGCGGGACAGCCTGATGCTGGACGAGCACCGTGACGGCCTTCGCTTGCAGGGCTGGATCGGACTGCCCAGCGCAGCACGTGCACAGAGTGACCTGCAGTTCTTCTATGTCAACGGGCGTCACGTCCGGGACCGGTTGATTGCGGCGGCCATTCGGCGGGCCTATGCCGATGTCATGCATAGCCAGCACCATCCCGCCTTCGTACTGTCTCTTGCGCTGGACCCCGCAGCGGTCGATGTGAACGTGCATCCGCAAAAGACCGAGGTGCGGTTTCGCGATGCGTCCAGGTTGCATGACTTTCTGTTCGGTGCCCTGCATCAGGCGCTCAGGACGGTGCGGCCGCAGCCGGGGCAGCACCATCGGGTGGATCCCGTCCAGGCGCTGTCTGTCCGGGCGAGGGGCTACCCCGCCTCCGGCGTGGCCACGGGGGCTGGATATGCAGGACCTTCGCGTCCCCTCTTTGCGCGTGAAGCCACCCCGGACTGGACCCATGTTGCCCGGGCAGATGCCGTGGCGGCCCAGGGCACCGACGGTGGCGAGTCATCCGCGGTATCGGCGCCGGCGCCGGATGCGGACAACCCCATGCCACTTGGGCACCCCTTGGCTCAGCTCCATGGCGTGTTCATCCTGGCGCAGAACGCCGAAGGTTTGGTGGTGGTCGACGCGCATGCCGCGCATGAACGGGTGCTGTACGAGCGGCTCAAGGCGCAACTGACCCG
>ERZ1023282.18-NODE-18-length-141243-cov-6.527517_pt1 | contig 141243 bp, 134 predicted proteins | sample MGYA00521262_ERZ1023282 | MGnify/ENA primary metagenome ERZ1023282 (study PRJEB32759, sample SAMN07749867) | skin metagenome | biome: transportation; feature: city; material: polyester macromolecule | host: Homo sapiens | place: Hong Kong:KT line | collected... | reverse complement strand
GCGCGGGCGCCAGGACCCTGATCAGCGCAGCGCCCTGGCTGGGAATGGGCACCGGGGTGATCCTTCTCCTGCTGGGCCTGGCCATGCTCACCGGACTCACACCACGGCTCCGTCTGCCGGCCTGGGCCACGAAACCCCGCACACAAGAAGCCGCAGGGGCAGGTCACAAAACCGGGCGCATGGTGGCCTTCGGGATCGGATACGCCGCAGCATCCCTCGGCTGCACCCTCGGGGTGCTCCTGGCCGTGACCGCCCAAGCCCAGGCCGTCGCCAGCTACGCCGGGCTGCTCGCGGTCTTCGCCGCCTACGCCGCAGGCTCGGCCACTGTCCTGATGCTCGTTTCGGCAGGCACGGCCATCGCCGGGGCCGCCCTCGGGCGAAGAATCACCGGCCTGGCCAAGCACAGCAACCGCATCGCCGCCTTCATCCTCACCATAACCGGCGCCTACCTCAGCTGGTATTGGTATCCCGCCGCCACCGGCGGAACCGCACAGGCCAACAGCCTCGCCGTATGGTCAGCCGCCGCCAGCGCCTGGATCAGTGCGGGGTCCCACAGGGCGGGATTGCGATCCGGCGCAAAACCGTCGAGGTAGAAGGCATCGATGCCGGCATCGAGCTGCGGCAGGGTGTCGCGGGCATCGCCGAACAACAGCGTCAGCCGCAGCCCCGGCGCCATCGGCAGCACATGAAAGCCGGGCACTGGCAGGGGCCATGCATCGGCCAGCCGCAGGCCCAGCGCCGCCAGGGGGTGATCGCCATGCAGGCGCCGCAGGTCGTCGGCGCTGAACGGATGCAGCTCGGCGGCGAGATAGTGCAGGCGGGTGCAGCGCTGCGGGTCGTCGCGCCAGGCGGCCCAGGTTCGCAGGAAGTTCAGCCCGGTGCCGAAGCCGGTCTCCAGAACCGTGAAGTCGCTGCGGCCCCGCCAGCGTTCGGGCAGGCCGCAGCCCTGCAGGAAGACCTGCTCGGCCTGCCCCAGTGCGCCATCCCGCGAGCCGTACACATCGCCATAGGCGGACGACCACAGGTGCCCGTCGCGCCAGTCGAGGCAGGCGGGGGTCAGCGGCCCCACGGCGATGGCGGCGCGGCCTTCGGGCGGGGATCGCGGAACTGCCAGGCGCGGTGCGCCGGGGGTGGCCGCTTGAAGTCCTCGTCCAGGGTCTCGCGGGTGATGTCGGTGACCGCCCAGGCGCCGAAGGCCTCCGGGTCCAGCTTGAAGCCGCGCCGGTTGGTGGAGAAGTACAGGGTGCCGCCCGGCGCCAGCAGCTTCAGCGCGTTCAGCAGAAAGCCGACGTGGTCGCGCTGCACGTCCAGGGTGCCGTCCATCTTCTTGGAGTTGGAGAAGGTCGGCGGGTCGCAGAAGATCAGGTCGAACTGCGGCGGGCGGCTCTTGTCGGCCTGCTCCTGCAGCCAGGCCAGGCAGTCGGCGCGGAACAGGCGGTGCGGGTTGGCCGAGGAGCTGCGGCGCTCCGCGTCCGGCATGCGCACGCCATTGAGCTGCAGGTTGCGCACGGCCCAGTCGAGATAGGTGTTGGACAGGTCCACCGACACACTCTGCAGTGCCCCCCCGGCCACGGCGTGGGCGGTGGCGGCACCGGTGTAGCAGAACAGGTTGAGGAAACGCGTGCCCGCCGCCTCGCGTTGCAGTCGCAGGCGCATCGGGCGGTGGTCGAGAAACACGCCGGTGTCGAGGTAGTCGTCGAGGTTGATGGCCAGCTTCACACCGTGTTCGACGATGGTGAAGAAGTGTCCCTGTTCGCCCTGCCGTTGATACTGGCTGTCACCCTTCTGCGCCTTGCGCACCTTGTAGTGCAGGTGGTCGGCCGGCAGGTCAAGTTGTTGCTGGATATGGCTGAGCGCCTGTCGCAGCCGCCGCTCCGCCTTCACCGGATCGATGCTCTTGGGGGCGGCGTACTCCTGCACGTGGACCCGGGGCTCGGGGGTGGCGTAGAGATCCACGGCCAGCGCGTAGTCGGGCAGGTCGGCGTCGTAGAGGCGGTAGTGGTCGACCTCGCTGCGCTTGGCCCACTTGCGCAGGTGCTTGAGGTTCTTGGCGAAGCGATTGGCGAAATCCTCGCCGCCACTGAGGGCGCCGGCACTCTGGGTGTGCGGAATGTGGAACTGCAGCAGCTTGGCCGGCAGCGCGCCGTTATAGAGCGCATGAATGGCATGGGCGCGCAGGCCGAGTCGCGGCGCCAGATCCGGACGCCCGGTGAACAGGCCCGCCTGCCAGCCGCCGAAGGCGCGCGCCCAGTGGGCGCCCAGTAGCGAGTAGAGCTTGATGATGTCGGATTCGCTGGACAGGCGCTCGCCGTAGGGCGGGTTGGTCAGCAGGACACCGGGCGGCAGGTCGTCGGGCAGCACCGCCAGGGCGTCGGCCTGGCGCCATTCGATGGCCTCGCCGAAGCCGGCGCGCTGAGCGTTGTCGCGGGCCACCCGCAGGGCGCGACCATCGGTATCGGAGCCGATCAGGCGCGGCAGCTGCTTGCGGCCCTCGCGGCCGCGGTCGATGGCCTCCTCGCGCAGGCGGGTCAGCACGGCGGGGATGTGATCCTCCCAGGCCTCGAAGCCGAAGCGGGTGCGCTGGCCGTTGGGCGCGATGTCCGCCGCCATCAGGGCGGCCTCGATGACCAGGGTGCCGGAGCCGCACATGGGGTCCCAGAAAGGCAGGCCTTCGGCGGCCCGGGCGGGCCAGTCCATGCGCAGCAGCAGGGCGGCAGCCAGGGTTTCCTTGAGCGGCGCTTCCATCGCCCGGGTGCGATAGCCGCGGCGGTGCAGGGCGTCGCCGCCCAGGTCCAGCGACAGGGTGGCGTGGTCGCGGTCCAGATGCAGATGGACGCGGATGTCGGGGGTCTCGGTGTCGACGTTGGGCCGTTCGCCGCAGGCCGCGCGGAAGCGGTCGGCGATGGCGTCCTTCACCTTGAGGCCGGCGTAGTGGGTATGGGTGACGGCCGCCGAACGGCCTGCCACTTCGATGGCGAAGCGCCGCTGTACTGCGAACAGGTCGGGCCAGTCCACCGCCTGGGCGCCGGCGTAGAGGCTGTCGGCATCCTTCAGTTCGAAGCGGCTCAGCGGCATCAGCACGCGGCTGGCGAGGCGCGACCACAGGCAGATGCGGTAGGCCGTCTCGCGGCTGGCCTGGGAGGAGACACCGCCCGGGCGCTCGCCGCAGTCCTGCGCGCCGAGGCGTTCCAGCTCGGCTTTCAGCAGGGGCTCGACGCCGCGCGGGCAGGTGACGAACAGCGGCAGCAGAGTCATGGGTGGGCGTGCTCGCAGCCGGCGTATTCCACCTGAATGGTGGTGTGCAGTTCACCGTAGCGGTCTTCCAGCGCGTGCCGCACGGCATGGATCAGCGGGTCGGGCTCGGTGCCGGGGGCGGTGACCACGTGCAAGGTCAGCGCCGGCTCGTCATCGCCCAGCAGCCAGGCATGGATGTGATGAACGCCGAGCACGCCCGGCACCTGATCCGACAGCAGGGTGTTGATGTCGCGGGGGTCGAGTCCTGCCGGTCGCCCTTCCAGCAGGATGTTGCCGGACTCGCGGGTCAGCCGCAGCGCGCTGCGCAGCAGCAGGGCCGCCACCAGCATCGACAACAGCGGATCGATCGGCATCCATCCGGTGTTGAGGATGATCAGCGCGGCGCTGATGGCTGCCACCGAGCCCAACAGATCCCCGAGTACATGCAAGGCGGCGCCGCGCACGTTGAGATCGTCCTGCTGCCCGCCATGCAGGATGGCGAAGGCGATCACGTTGATGCCCAGGCCCGCGCAGGCCACCCAAAGCATCGGCCCGGCCTTGATCTCGGGCGGCGACTGCAGGCGCAGGATGGCCTCGAAGGCGATCCATGCCGACAGCGCCAGCAGGGTCAGGCCGTTGACGAAGCCGGCCAGCACCTTGGCGCGGCCGTAGCCGTAGGTGCGGCGGCCGTCCGCCGGGCGTCGCGCCAGCCGGTCGGCGAACAGCGCCAGGGCCAGCGAGGCGGAGTCGGTGAGCATGTGGGCGGCATCGGCCAGCAGCGCCAGCGAGCCGGTCCAGATCGCGGCAATCCCCTCCACCACCATGAAGGTGGTGGTGAGGATCAATGCCATCATCAGCCGCCGTGAGGAGGTCGGACCATGGTCATGGCGGTGGTCGTCACCATGATGATGGTGCGCATGTGAATGGGTTCCCATGCGCATAGTGTAGGGCGTGGGGCGCGGTGCGGCGTTTCAGTACCCGGCAAAATGTGCCACCAGCCGGGATGCGATGCGGTCCGGAACCACGCCGATGAGGGTGCGCAACAGCCCGGCCTGTGGCCCCACCGGAATATGCAGCGCGGGGCGGCGGGACTGCGCTGTCTTGAGAATCACCGAGGCCACATCCTCTGGCTTGAGGTGCACCCCCAGTTTCTGAGTGGCCCGCATTTCGGGCGCGTTGTCGACCATCGCCGTGCGGACGAAGATGGGCCAGAGCGCGCTGACCTGCACGCCATGGCGGGCCCACTCGATGTCGAGTGCCTCGGTCAGTGCACGCACCGCGAACTTGCTTGCCGAGTACGTGGCGATATCGGGCTGTCCGTAGATGGCCGACGCCGAGGCGATGTTGATCAGGCGAGGGTCGGGAGCCTTGCGCAGCCACGGCAGCGCACAATGACAGCCGTTGATCACCCCCGTCACATTGATGTCGATCAGGCGTCTGTGGGCAGCCAGGGGGATCGACTCGAAGGGGCCGGCACTGAGCACCCCGGCATTGTTGACCAGCAGGTCGAGCCCGCCCGCGCCGCAGAATGTGGCGAGGCCGTCCTGCCATTGCGCCGGATCGGTGACGTCGAGCACCACGGTTTCGCAGCTGGCACCGATCATCGACTGTGTTTGTGCCAGCGCCTCGGCGTCGACATCGCCCAGCCCGACGCGCCAGCCCGCAGCGGCGAACTGCCGGGCGGTTTCACGGCCGATGCCGGCGCCGCCGCCACTGATGAAAACCGATTTCTGCGCGGCCGTCCGATTCATGCTGCCTCCTGGTAGTCCTTGAGCCTCAGCGCGCGCGTCGCCTGTCGATAGGCGAAGGTGAAGCCGGGCCAGTTGTTGGTGTTCTTGCCATCTGCCGTCTTGTACCAGCTGGTGCAGCCGGTGTCCCAGATCGTGTCCTTGGCTTTCGACTGCAATTTCAGGTTGAACGCGGTCTGTACTTCGGTGCGCACGTCCAGCGACTTCAGGCCACGCTGCTGCATCTGCCGCAGGCCCGAGATCAGATAGGCAATCTGCGACTCCAGCATGAAGATGATGGAGTTGTGCCCGAGATTGGTATTGGGGCCGTACAGCATGAAGAGGTTGGGAAAGCCGCTCACCGTGATGCCGAGGTAGGCTTCCGCGCCGTCCTGCCAGGCGCGGTTGAGGTCCTGGCCCTGCCGTCCGACGATCCGCATCGGAGCCAGGAAGTCGGTGGCGGCAAAGCCGGTGCCGTAGATCAGCACATCTGCGGGGTGCAGGCGGCCGTCGTCGGTGACCAGACCCTGGGGCACCGCCTCCGCCAGCGCAGTGGTCTCCACGTGCACGTTGTCGCGGTTCATTGCCGCGTAGTAGTGGTTGGAGATCAGGATGCGCTTGCAGCCGATGGGGTAATCCGGCGTCAGCTTGGCGCGGAGGATCGGGTCCTGCACCTGCCGGTTGAGCTGGCGGCGGAACGACCACTCGAACAGTTTCATCAGTTCCCGGTACTGGGTGAAACCCAGCGCCCGCGCCTCGTGTTGCAGGTACTGTGCGCCGCGACTCAGCCGTTGCACGCCGGGGGCCTTGTCCAGCATGCGCCGGAGCGCGGCGGGATAGGCGTAGTCCGGCTTGGGGATGACGTAGGGGGCGGAGCGCTGGAACAGCGTCAACCGGTCGACCCCGGGGGCAATTTCGGGAACGAACTGGATGGCGCTGGCGCCGCTGCCAATGACCGCCACCCGTCGCCCCCGAAGATCCACGTCATGGTTCCAGCGGGCCGAGTGGAAACTGTCGCCGGCGAAGGTTTCCAGGCCTTTCAATCGCGGATAGGTCGGGCGGTTGAGCTGGCCACAGGCGCTCACCAGGACCTCGGCCTCGAAGGGGCCGGTGGTGGTGTCGAGCTGCCAGCAGGCGCGCGCCTCGTGCCATTCGGCACCCCGCACCTCGGTGTTGAATCGGACCAGCGGACGAATGCCGAAATCGCGGGCGCACTGACGGATATAGCCGAGAATCTCCGCCTGACCCGCAAACTTGCGGCTCCAGTCGCGCTTGGGGGCAAACGAAAAGGAGTACAGGTGCGAAGGCACGTCGCAGGCGGCTCCCGGGTAGGTGTTGTCACGCCAGACACCACCGACATCGTCGGCTTTCTCGAACAGGGTGATCTGCGTAAAGCCGGCGGCACGCAGTTGAACAGCGGCGCCAATACCGCCGAAGCCGGTGCCGATGATGGCGATGCGGGGCTGGGAGTGGGACATGACCGTGCGGGGTTGCAGATGAAGAGGGCGGCAGCCTAGAGGGTGATGCCGCGCTACGACACCCCCGGGTCGGACAGAGAATTGATGCAAACGGTCACCCAGCGCAAGATGGGCGGCATGGAGCCTTGGCAGACCGCCCGCAGCATTGTCAGCAGCCGCATTCTGGCGCGGCTCGGTGTGGCGCGCGGGTTGCCGCTGGAAGCCTGTCTGGTGGGCTCGGGTATCACGGCGGCACAACTTGATGACCCCGAGGCCGAGGTCTCCGGCCTGCAGGAACTGCGGCTGATTCAGAATCTGCAGCAGGGGCTGGGGCACCTGCCGGCGGTTGCGATGGAAGCCGGGCTTGAGTATCCGGTGACCGTCTACGGCATATTCGGCTTTGCCTTGATTTCCAGCCCGACGCTGCGGGCCGCGTTGGAAACCGGGGTGCGATATATCGATCTCACCTTCGCCCTGACACGGATCCGGCTGGAAAGCGGTTCGGGTTCGCCACAGTTGGTGATCGATCCGCGCGATACCCCGTCGGCGGTCGCGGCTTTCGCCGTGGAGCGCGACCTGGTGGCGGTGTTGATGCTGCTGCGCCAACTGGTCGGGGCACCGACGCCCGCGGTGGCCATCGATGTTGCACTGCCGCCCGTTGCCCACGCCGTCCGCTATCAGAGCGAATTCGGCATCGTGCCGCGCTTCGGTGCGACCCACACCGCGGTTGTGCTCGATACGAAACGCCTGGATGCCCGTATGCCGCAGGCCGACCATCTGGCCGCCTCACTGTGCGAACAGCAGTGTCGCGCATTGCTGGCGCGGCGACGCAGTCGGGCGGGATACGGCGAAACGGTTCGGCATCACCTGCTGGAACATCCTGCGCAGCCACCGGCCCTGACCACTATTGCGGCGCGTCTGGCGATGAGCCCGCGCAGCCTGCGCCGGCGCCTGGACGAAGAGGGCACCAGTTATCGTGCCCTGTTGGACGAGGTGCGTCAGGTGCTGTCCGAGGCCTTGCTGGTGACCGCCGGATTGTCGGTGGACGCTGTGGCCGAGCGACTGGGTTTTGCCGAGACCGCGAGTTTCATTCATGCCTTCAAGCGTTGGCATGGTGTGACGCCGGGCGTTTATCGCCGGCGTGCAGTGACCTCAACCCCAAAAGCCCCGCCTTAGGGCGCGGGGCAACAGGCCAGGGAGCGCTGGGAGGGTGCGGGTACCGTAGCCCTCCCGACGCAGCCGTTCAATATTTGCACCTGGCGGCGCTACAGGGGTACGCGCCGTCGCAGAAAGTCCAACTGCAGCCCGATGTTGGTCGTGAACACGGGGTCGACGTAGGGCGCGAAATGATTGGTGTCGAGGCAGTGAAACTCGGCGTCTGCAATCCGTTCAGCTGTGCGTCGGGCCGCGTCCGGCGGGGTGATGCTGTCGTCCTTGCCGGCGATGACGAGGGTGGGCACCGTGATGCGATTCGCTTTTCGAATGGGGCTGTACAGCGGAACGCCGAGAAAGGCGCGACCGAGTACGCGGTTCTGCCAGGCGCTCTCCTCCGGCACGATCGCGAACCAGCCGTCATAGGTTTCCGGCGTGGTCATGGCCGCGAAGGTCCCGGGGCGTCCCACCACCGGCACGTAGTGTGGGCGGCCGAACAGCCGCCCGACGGTGTCGCGAACCCCGGCGATCGTTCCCTTGATGACCTGGCCCAGCGGCATCTTGCGAAGGGTGGCAAGGCCGTCGACATGGGGCACCTGGCTGATGACTGCCGCAATGCGGGGCTGTTCCGAGGCGATCTGCAATACGTGGCCGCCTGAGAAGGACGAGCCCCACAGCACGATCCGGTCAGGGTCGATGCCGGAAAGCGACTGCACATAGGCCAGTGCGGCACGCCAATCCTGGTGGTGGCGCCAGGGATCCACCCAGTGCCGGGGTTCGCCTTCGCTGTCGCCGAAGTTGCGGTAATCGAAGAGGAAGGCGGCATAGCCAGCCTCCACGAAACGTTCGGCAAAGGCGGGCAGCCGAAAGCCACGTTCGGCGGCGAAGCCGTGGGCCATCAGGATCAGTGGTGTTTTCCGCCCGCGTTTGGCGGGACGCATGAGCGTGCCGGCGCAGCGCAGGCCCTGGCTGGTGAAATGGTGCGCTTCGGTGAGGGTGCTCATGGGGCAGTCTCCGGAGAGGCGGGCTCGGGTGATGGCAGAGGCGCGGGCGCGTCCGCGACGTCGGGTGAGGGCGTGGGGAGCGCTTCGGTGTCTCCCGGGGCTTCGCCGTCAGGGGTGGCGCCGGCAGCAGCGGCGCGGGCTGCGGCTTCTGCCGCCTGGGCCGCCTCGGCGGCATCGATGTCGGCGATACGCGCTTCGAGCAGCGTCGCACACTCGGTGCATGCCGTCTGCGCGGCGAGCGCACGCAATACCTTGCGTTGTGCTGTCAGTTCGGCATCTCCATCGGCCTGGGCGCGGATGATGCGGGCGTAGCCCGGGCGCAGCATGCCGGTGAGCTGGGATTCAAGCGACATCAGGCTCTCCAGCTGGGCATCCGGCAGTCGTGACAACCCGGGCAGGGCCCTCAGGCGCAGCACTTCGCGCAGGCTGTCCTCGGCATCCCTCAGCACCGGTGCATCGGGTTTCTTGTTCCGAGCCAGTGCCTTGGACCAGGCGGGGTAGCCGGTGCTGCGCTGAAACAGCGCCTGGGCATCATCCCAGATGGTGACGTACTGGGTGCGCCCCTGCACCGCCTGGTGGCGCAGGCACTGATCGAGCTGCTGGGCCCGGTCGCGGAAATGGGCCGTCCAGTAGGCGTCGTCCGGTGCGGGGAGCAGCGTCGCCTGCTGTGCGAAATCCAGCAGACGGGCCTCGTAGGGCACGCCCGTACGGTCCTCCTGGGCACGGCGGATCTGCTGTAGCAGTTCGCCGCGTGCCAGTAGGTGGCGTTCGTAACGGGTCTGCCGGCGCGCCAGCTGCCCGGAGGCCAGCAGCGCGCGAAAATCGGTCCAGGTGCGGTCGCTGGCTTCGCAGCCGATGCCGCTGCCGAGAAAGTCCTTCACCGAGCGGAAATCGGTGACATCCAGCTCGAAACGCACATAGGCCTGCTCGGGTTGCCAGGGCTTGCCGTCGGCAGTGCACAGACCGGCTGCAGCGCCCTCCCGGCTGCAGCGCCGCAGTGCGGGCGCCGGTGCCTCCAGCTCAATGGTGCTGGAGTTGAGCATGACCACAAACTGATGCCCATCGAGCGCGGCAATCCCCTGATGGAGGCGAAGGCCCAGCAGGGTCTTTTCCTCCCAGGGCTTGTTGGTGGACTTGATCTCCTCGCTCAGCAGGTCACCGAGTTTGGTGGATAGTCCGGTGACGGCACCGGCGCCGGGAACGAAGTCCAGGCCGTATTTCAGCAGCGGTTCGGCGGTGGCGATTTGCAGCAGATCGGTGACCCAGCGTGCCTTGTCGCCCGGCACACCGCGTACGATGATCTGCAGGTGCGGGCTGCGCGAGAGGGACTCCGGGTCGATCAGCAGGCCTTCGGTGAGCAACGCGTTGTCGACCACCGACGACACCGTACGGCCCTCCTGCACGTCGTAGAGCAGAACCGGAATCTCGGGATCGCTGTCAGCCGAGAAACTGGCCACGGTGCCTTTGCCGAAGCGCGCCGAGATCAGCAGCATCGCCGGGCGCTGCTCCGGTTTGCCGAAGTCGATGCCGCGCCCTGTGGCGTCCAGATTGGAGCTGACGAACACGCGCAGGTAGCCGTCCTCCATGCGTTCGGCTTCCGCCTCCCCCTTGTCGGACTCGATCGGGGTCGCGGTGGGTTTGACGAAGCGGCCGGGGTCGCTGGCACAGGCGCTCAGTAGCACCAGGGCGGCAATCGAAAGGCGGGGCAGACGGAGCATGGGTCGGAACAGTGGGGGAGGCGCCGTTGAGACGGGTGGGGATGGAAAAAGGTTCTCAGCCCAGGAGCCGGTAGGGGCCGCCGCGTTCCAGTGCGCGCTGATAGGCCGGGCGCGATTGGATGCGGGTGACGTACTCCCGGATGTTGGGGTAGTCCCCACCGGCGCGGGTACCTGCAGCCTCCATGGGAAAACTCATCAGGATGTCGGCGCCGCTGAGGGCGTCTCCCGCCAGCCACTGCCGTCCCTGCAGTTGTTGCTCGACAAAACCGAGGTGGGTGGCCAGGTTGGGGTCCAGGAACTGCTTGCCGACGGTCCCGACGATGGCCTTGGCGATGGGGCGGATCAGCGCCGGGGTTTTCGGAGGAATGCTGCCGAAGATCAGCTTCATCACCAGTAGCGGCATCAGCGACCCCTCGCCGTAGTGCAGCCAGTAGCGATAGTCGGCGAAGGCCGGATCCTCGGCGGCGGGGCGGAAGCGACCCTGCCCATGTCGGTCGATCAGGGTTTCGATGATGGCCCCGGTTTCGGCGGTGACGACACCGTCTTCCGTGATCACCGGTGATTTGCCGAGCGGGTGGACGGCCTTGAGCTCCGGTGGCGCCAGCATGGTCTTGGTGTTGCGCGCGTAGCGCTTGACCTCATAGGGCACGCCCAGTTCCTCCAGTAACCAGAGGATGCGTTGCGAGCGGGAGTGTTCCAGGTGATGGACGACGATCATGAGGGACATCCGGGCTGCGGTGGGGCGCCCAGCATACGCCGGGGCGCCCCCCGCGTTCAGTCTCCGTCCTGTAGGTGGGCATCGATCCGCCCCTGGGGCGGCATCTGCACGAAATAACCGGGTTCGGCCATGGCGGCGCGGACCCGGGCGATGTCCACACGCGCCAGAGGTCGATCCGCAGCCAGCGTCAGCTGCATGACGACCTCCAGCCTTCCCAGACGCTGGCGCAGGGCTTCCGGCAGGACCTCGGGTTCGAGGTCCTGCCGGAGATAGAGGTACAACTCGGTCTGACGGCTGCAGCGAAACACCCGGCAGACGGGGTCCGTCCCGGCCATCAGTCCATCTTGAAGCAGGCGAGCTTGTTGCCGTCAGGATCGCGGAAGTAGGCGCCATAAAAGATGGGCATGCGCTGCCCCGGCTCACCTTCGCAGGTCGCACCCAGTTCCAGCGCGCGGGCGTGCACGCGATCCACCTGGGCCTTGTCCTTGGCCGGCAGCGCCACCATGTTGCCGTTGCCGACAGTGGCAGGCGCACCATCAAACGGCGTCATGACGCCAAACATGGGTTGATTGGGTGCGGCAGCCCAGATGTGGCCGCGCGGCAGTTCCATCACGCGTTTGGCGCCGAATTCGGCCAGCAAGGCATCGTAAAAGGCGACGGCGCGAGGCAGGTCGTTGGTGCCGAGGACGGTGTAGCCGATCATGGAATGTCTCCTTGGAGTGAATGCGCTCAGTGCGCGTAGGTCTGGTCGAGATAACGGAGGATGGCCCGGCTCTCGTAGAGCGCGGTATCGGTATTGGGGTCGATCAGGTAGGGCACCTGCACCTTGCCTGTGTGTTCGGCCAGCCAGCGGCGGTTGCGGCTGGTGGCCTTTTCGGCCTTGAACAGGCGATCACGAATTTGCGGCGGTCCCATGTCGGTCCAGGTCGCCTTGGCGGTATTGCGCAGCAGGTAGGGCAACTCCAGCTCGCACAGACGGGCGCGCACCGGGCGGGAGTAGGGGCTGGCCTCGAAGCTGAACAAGGTCAGGGGGCGGCCCGGCGTCCGGCCGGGCTGGGCGCGCATGCCGGTGAGCCCGCGGCCGGGACGCCACTGTAGTGCCGTGGCCAGCGGTGCCGTGGCGCGGTCCAGCGCTCGTCGTATCAGGCCGTCGCCGCCGCCGTGGCCATAGGTCTGGCGAAGGTAACGGATGATGTCGGCGCTCTCGAGCAGCGTCGCACCGGTGTTGTCGTCCACCAGCAACGGAAACTGGGTGCGGCCGCACAGCGCCCGGGCCTCTTCGCGGTAGCGCTGGCCCTGCTTCGGGCAGGGCAGGATCATCACGTCCAGGTCCAGCTCGCTGAGCACTTCGCGGACCAGTCGGCAATACGGGCAGTTCTCGATGTCGTAGAGCCGCAGCGGGATCGCCGGCGGGGCGGAGGCCGGGCGAAAGCTGCTGCTGCCGCGCCAGCCGCGGACGGAGCTGGCGAGGGTGTTGAGCGTGAGGTCGAGGGCGGAGGTCATCGGCGGCGGGTGGCAAAGTGAGTGTCAGATGGTACGCCGGGTGCGTCTCAGGAGGGGGTGTCGCGGTTGCCCTGCCAGCGGATCCCCATGCGGTGGGCCAGCGGCTGCGACAGGCGACCGGCATGGGCGGGATAGCCGACCGTCACGAAGAAGCTCCAGAGTTGTTCGAGGTCGGCCTCAAGGTGCGCGGTGGGCGTCAGCGGAGGCCCCAGCACGATGCGTTTGCTTCGGTAGTTGATGGCGGCAGGCACGATCGGCACGCCGGCGGCGCGGGCGATGTGGTGAAACCCGCGTCGCCATTCCGGGGCGGCTTTGCGGGTGCCTTCCGGGGCGATCAGCAACGCCAGTGTTTCGCGTCGGCGAAACGCGTCAATGCTCTGCTCCACGACACCGCGAGCCTGCGCGCGGTGGATGGGGATGGCGCCGGCCCAGCGCAGAAAGCCGCCCAGCGGTCCGCGGAAGGCACTGTCCTTGATCATGGTGGCGGCGTCGAGGCCGAGCGCGATGAGGCCGGTAATGCCGAGGATGCCGTCACGGTTGGAGGTGTGAGGCGCTCCGATGATCACCATCTTGGGCAGGTCGGGGATGGCCCCCTCGATGCGCCAGCCCATCAGCCGCAGCAGCCAGTATCCCAGGCCGCGCGAAAAGGCATTGCCGCGCCGGGGAGCCCGGGCGCCAATCGTCACATTCATGGATAAAGTCTCTCCGCACCATTATCGATCCGGGACGTCTTCGCGACCCGTGAGCGCAGTGTAATGCGCTGGAACGGGAGCGGATACCGGGTGCGTTCGGAATCTCGCCCGATTGCATGAGTTGGCGGCCAAGCGGGCTCGTTATGCTCGGCCAATTCAGAATCTGCCTGTCGAGGGTCCGTATTGCCATGAGCGCCGTCATCGAAGCCCCCCCCGCCAAGGAACCTCCCCGCGTCCGCGGTCTGCCGTTGCTGGGCAACACCCTGCAGATGGCCCGTGATCCCACCCAGTTCTTCGTTGACTGTTACCGGAACTACGGGCCGGTCTGCAAGATCTCGGTGCTGGGCAAGTCCTACACCGTGATCAGCGGGATCGAAGCGGCCAATTTCATGGGAACCCGCGAAGGGCGCGAGAGCCTGCGCTCCAAGGAGTTCTGGGAAGGGCTGGTCAACGAGTACGGCGCCAAGCGCATCCTCACCGGCGAGGATGGCGCCAGCCACAAGGAGCTGCGCGACATCATGCGCCGCGGCTACTCCAAGGAATCCATCAAGGGGCGCTACAACGAACTGGTGGCGATCACCGACCGCTGTTTCGAGCGCGACTGGAAGGTGGGGGAGTCGGTCTTCGTGCTGCCGGCGATGCAGTACATGGTGACCGACCAGCTCGGCAGCATCCTCACCGGCGCCGCGCCGCTGGAGTACGTCTCCGACATCCGCACCGCCATTCTCTACATCCTCAACGTGCTGGTGACCCGCCAGCGGCCCAAGGTGCTGCTGCACCGGCCGGAATACAAGAAGGCCAAGGCGCGGGTGGTGGAGCTGGGGCAGTCGATGATCGACGACTGGCTCAAGCGCTATCGCGAAAAGGGTGAACGCCCGGAAGACGAGAAGAACCTGATCGACGACATCATGGAGGCGCACGTCAAGCGTCCCGAGGTGATGCCGGAAAGCGACCTCATCGTCACCATCACCGGCCCCTACGTGGCCGGCCTGGACACCGTGGCCAACACCACCTCCGCCATCGTCTACACCGTGCTCAAGCATCCGGAGGTGAAGGCGCGGGTGCTGGCCGAGGTGGACGCTCTGTTTGCGGATGGCGAAATCAGCGAGGACCACCTCATGCAGCGGATCCCGTCGCTGCAGGGTGCGATCATGGAATCCATGCGCTTGTACCCCATCGCCGTTGCCCAGATGCGGACGGCCACCAAGGACTTCGTGTTCGAGGGCTGTCAGGTCCGCGAGGGCGAGATGATCTATGTCGGAACCTCGGTGCCGCACTTCATGGAGGAGTGCTATCCGGATCCGTTCAAGTTCGATATCGACCGCTACGCCAAGGGGCGTGCCGAACATCTCAAGCCGGGTGCCTATTCGCCTTACGGGCGCGGGCCGCACACCTGTCTCGGCAAGAGTCTGGCCGAAGTCCAGATCGCCCTGTCGATGGCGCGGCTGTTCCACAAGCTGGATCTTGAGCTCGACCCGCCAGGGTATGAGCTGAAGACCAAGACGGCGCCGACGCCCGGGCCAGCGACCAGCTTCAAGGTGCGGGTCAAGGGGTATCGCAACTGAGAGCATGTGGAAAAATCGCCCGCCTGCTGCGTTCGATTTTTTCACAAGCTCTGAGTGAAGCGGCAAAGTGGCGAGTAGTGCTACGCACTTTTTCCGTGCAGTGCTACCTTACCGCCTCCAATAACCGTGGGGGATATCGATGACTGCTTTGAATGCCTTGGTGCTGTTTGCCGCCCTGACGCTGCTGATGTCGCTGGCCTACGCCTTGCCGCGTGTTCCGCAGGTTCTGCTGGGCAGCCGCAAGGCCGATGCCTGGACCCGTGGCAATGTGGTGGCGGATCCTGCCGTGCTGACGCGGGCCCATCATGCACACCTGAACTGCCTGGAAGGCCTGCCGCCGTTCGCTGCAATCGTCCTGGCGGCGGCGGCACTCGGTCAGCTGCAGGTCGCTGACAGCGTGGCGGCCTACATCCTGTACGCCCGGGTCGGGCAGATCGTGGTGCACCTGCTGGGCACGAGTTTCCTGCTGGTGCTGGCGCGTGCCACTTTCTTCTTCATCCAGGTGGCGCTGATGCTCTACATCGCCAGCGGGCTGGTGTCCGGCCTGTAACGCGATACGGTCCTCGCGGAGGGCGCTCAGTACGCCTTGCCGCGATACACCCGCAAGGTGCCGGTGGATGCCGGCGTCTCGCCTTCGGAGGGGGCGTTGTCGCCCCCTTCGACCGGCCGACCGCGGTACATCTGCTGCCCGGGCGCAGCGGCGGCAGTTGCCGCCGCACCGGCCCTTTGCAACAGGGCGGCGCCGCGGTAGCGGAAACCGTTTACCGCTGGGGGCGTGTCCGCCACCGGGGCGGGCCGTGCCAGGGTGTCGTCGAAGGCGCGTACCAGCGCATCGCGTAGGCCCTGCACCCGGATGGGGCGCGAAACATCCACTTGAGGGCCGCGCTGGGCCGAGTAGCGCAACAGGGCGCGCGGCATCGCCGCGGTCAGCGCGTCAAGGTGTGCCGGGGCATCAGGGCGATCAATGTTGACGACCAGTACGTCGGCCTGCGCCTCTGTGGCCCAGTCCAGTCGTGCCGGCAGCGCCTGGGCGGCCGCCAGCGAGGAGATGGCGGACACCACAGCGCGCCGGTCGGGCTCATCAATCCCTACCAGTGCTACCGTCACGGTCACCGCGGCTGCCTGACGCATGCAGAACCTCCTTGCGACGGTTCCGCAGCAATATCAGTGCCAGTTGCTTCAGGGCCAGCGCTGGGGGACCTGCACCACGGTGTCGATGTCGTATCCCAGATCGGCGATCTGCGACAGCCAGTGTTGATAGTCCACGGCGTCCATGGCCGGACGGCGCGCCAGCAGCCACACGAGATCCCGCTTGCTGCGGGCGATGATCGTCACTTGATAGTCCTCGTCCAGCGCAGCGATCACGTACTCCGCCTTGATCGGCCAGATGAACTGCATGCCCCAGACGGCGTTGCCGGTGCCCTCCCGGACGAAACCGGTGGGGGTGTAGACCTTGCGCTCGCCGTCAAAGCCCCCGGCGTTGAAGCTGAAGGTGGTGGCAATGCTGCCGTCCGGGTTCAGTGCGTAGTGCTCGACCTGATTGTGCCCGCCGCGATCAATGAAAGTGGGGATGTGGGCGATGACGTACCAGGTTCCCATGAACCGGTCCAGATCAACGTCGCTGGCGCGATCGATCGGCGGCCGGTGTTCGCCAAGGGAAGCGCAGCCCGTCAGTGACAGGGCGATCAGCCAGGCGATGAGGTGTCGCATCATGCGGTGCCGTCCGTGCCGACACGAGCGCCGAACAACTGGTGTCGTTGTGTCGAGGTCAGGGCGGTGAGGCGGCGGATGTTGCGCGCGCTGATGGCGTCGCTGTCGGCACCGTCATCGAGCACGGCGGCGACGCTGGCCTCGCGCAGCAGGTGCAGCAGTGGGTAGGGAGCGCGGTTGGTGAGGTTGCCGGGGTCATCCGGAACGGTGCCGGCAAATCGGTAGTGCGGGTGAAAGCTGGCGATCTGGTAAGTGCCCTCCCAGCCGTGCTCGCGCAACAGCGCTTCGGCCGGGTCCAGAAAGTCGTTGTACGCCGCAAAGTCGTGCAGCAGCTCTGGAACGACGATGACGGTGGTTTCCAGCTGAGTGGCAAGCGTTGCGTCCAGGCGGCGACATTCGTCGGCAAGCAGCGCCAGCAGGCCGGCTTCGTCAGTGGCGGTGCCGAGGCTGAGGCGCACCCGTCCGTGCTGCAACGGGTGGGCGGCAAAGGGGCACAAGCCGAGGCCGACCACGACCTGGCGCATCCACGATTCGACTTCGGCGAGTGCAGCGTTCATGGCGTATAGCCTACGCTGCCCGCGCGTCGCCGCCGATTGTCGCAGCGAAACCTGTCTATCGTTTGGGGGGCAGGGGAACGAGGGCGGAGACCTGGCGCATGTGCTCGGCATACGCCGGGCGCCGCTCGACGCTGCGTTTGTCCATGAAGGGGATGCTGGCAAACACGAACATCGCGGTCATCGCCAGGGCGCCCGGCGCAATCCAGAACCACTGATCGGGCGCGGCCGCCAGGCCAAACAGCATCAGGCCCCACCAGAAGCTCAGTTCGCCAAAGTAATTGGGGTGCCGCGACCACGCCCACAGGCCGTGGCGGATGATGCCCCCGGGTGTGCGCTGGCGGAGGTACGCATGCAGCTGCAGGTCCGCCACGGTCTCGATGAGGATGGCCCCGAGCGTGACGAAGGTGGCCAGGGCATCCAGCCAGCCCAGGGGCGCCTGCCCGCGGGTCATCACGGCGTAAACGGGCAGGCAGGCGAGAAAGACCTGCACCGTGGGAAACAGGTGGATACCCAGGAAATCTGCCAGGGTCCCGAATCGCCCGGCCCGGGCCCGAACCAGGGGGTAGCGCCAGTCCTCGTGGGTCAGTCCGCCCCAGTGCACGGCCCAGTTGGCGGTCAGGCGAATGCCCCACAGCCAGACCAGGGCGATCACCAGTCCGGCGCGCATCGGATCAACCGGCACGCCGCCGTGATCGACATACCAGTACACGGCCAGCAGCGGCGGGATCACGCTCCAGTAGGCGTCGTAGAAGCTTGAGTTCCGGTAGGCGAGGCTGAAGCCGAAGATCACCACGGTAGCCACCACATCGGCGGCGAAGCTGTCCCAGGGCGCGGGCAGGGGCAGCAGCATCAGGGTGCCTGCCGCCGCCGCGATGCAAAGCAGGTAGGCCATCAGGATGCGGCTGTGGTCTCGGCGTGTGGCGGCCATGGTCGAAGCTCCCCGTGTCGATTTTTGCGCATGCTGTCGCCGTGCCCCTGTCGCCGCCTCCTCTTTGCGGATGAGATGCCGTTGTTTTGGCACCGAACTTGCCGGGTTTTGAGGCAGGGAAAGCCCGATTCACGGGTGTTCGGAGGGCGCATGACCAAAACGGCAATTTCCGATGGGCCGGCTGCCCTGGTGCTCACCGCCGGCGGCGCGCGGGGGGCTTACCAGGCCGGGGTGCTCAAGCGCATCAGCCAGATTCCGGCGTTGCGTGGCCGCCCGCTGCCGTTCCGCATTGTGACCGGCGCCTCGGCGGGTGCCATCAATGGGGCTGCGGTGGCAGCATTTGCCTCGGACTTCGAGGTCGGGGCCGAACGCCTGGCGGTGTTGTGGGCGGGGCTGGGCGTGACCGATGTGTTCCGCACCGACCTGAAGGCGCTGGCGCGCGGCGGCGGGCGACTGGCGATCGACCTGGCACTCGGCGGGCTGATTGGCGGTGGGCGCGCCGAGTCGCTGTTCGATGCCAGCCCGTTGCGCGATTTTCTGGGACGTCACCTGCCGATGGAAGGCGTGGCGGCCGGCATCCGCGAAGGCCATCTGGATGCCCTGGCGGTGACCGCTACGGGGTACCACTCCGGCAAGGCTTTCACCTTTGTTCAGGGGCGCGAGGGGCTGCCGTTGTGGAACAAGCGACGGCGAGTGGCGCTGCCGACGACCCTGTCGGTGGATCACATCCGGGCCTCGGCGGCGATCCCCATCGTGTTTCCGCCGGTGCCGTTGGCAGTTCGGGGCATGGTGACCTACTTCGGTGACGGAGCATTGCGGCTGACCACGCCGCTGAGTCCCGCGATCCGTCTGGGGGCCGGTCGGTTGCTGTCCATCGGGGTGCGGTGTCCAGAAACGGCGGACCGGCTGCTGAGCGTCGAACTGGCGGCGGACGGGCATGTGTTGCCGGCCCCTGGCCGGCCGCCGCTGGCGCAGGTCTGTGGGGTGTTTCTGAACGCCATCTTCCTGGATCACCTGGATGCCGACATCGACCACCTGCATCGGATGAATGCCCTTGTCGCCGCGCAGGGTGCACCCGGGTTCACGGCGGCGACTCCGGCCCAGGAGCCGATGCGCCCGATCGCCGCGCTGTCGATCTCGCCATCAGCCGATATCGCCGTGATGGCCCGAACGCTGGAACACCGGCTGCCGCGCCATGTGCGCTATCTGATGAGCGGTTTGGGTACTCCTGACGCGCAGAGCGCCGACCTTGCCAGTTACCTGTTGTTCGATCGCGCCTTCACCCGCGACCTCATCGCGTTGGGCATGCGCGACGCCCAGGCGCGGATTGATGAGATCGAAGCGTTCCTGTGCGAGGGCGTGGCGGATCGGAGGGAATCGGCTGCTGTGCAATAATCCCGCGCTGTCCCGATCCTTGACGGAGTTAACGGTGTTCGACTGGTTGATCCCGGCTGCGCATGCGCAGCAAGCCGCCGCGCAGCCCAGCGCCCTGATGCAGTTCTTCCCGCTGATCCTGCTGGTGGTGCTGTTCTATTTCATGCTGATTCGCCCACAGATGAAGCGCAACAAGGAGCACAAGCAGATGCTCGGTGCGCTCTCCAAGGGAGATGAGGTGGTCACCAGCGGCGGGTTGGCCGGCAAGGTCACCGATATCGGCGAGGCCTATGTCACCCTTGAAGTGGCGGACAACGTCGCCATCAAGGTACAGAAGCCGGCGATTGCCAGCGTGCTGCCCAAAGGCACCCTGAAAGCGCTGTAACCCCTCATTTGCATGGAACACGCGGGCGGGAGACCGCCTGCGTTCGCGCATGAAGCCCTATCCCACCTGGAAGTTTGTCCTGCTGGCGCTGGTGGCGCTGGTGGGCGTGATCTATGCCGCGCCGAACCTCTTCGGCGACGATCCCGCCGTACAGATCGTGCGCGACGACGGCAGTCCGCCCCCCGAGTCCGTTGCCGCTCCGATCGAGGCCGCGTTGTCGGCGGAAGGCATCACACCGCTGTCGAGCCGTCTGGAAGGTGCGCAGTGGGTGGTGCGATTCGGATCGGCGGATGACCAGCTGGAGGCGGCGGACCTGCTGCGACCGGCGCTGGGCCGGGGCTACGGAGTGGCCCTCAACCTGGTGCCGAAAACGCCGGCCTGGCTGCAGGGCCTGGGCGCGAAGCCAATGAATCTGGGCCTGGACCTTCGTGGCGGCGTGCACTTCCTGCTTGAGGTGGACGTCGACGACATCTTTGTGCGGGCCCAGGAACGCTACCTCAACGACCTGCCGGCCTTTCTGCGGCGGGAGAACATCCGCTACAGCGGGCGTCGTGCAGAGGGTGACAGTGTCCGCCTGGAGTTCCCCGACAGTGCACGTGCGGCGGCGGCGCAGGCGGCTCTGTCATCCGAGTTTCCGGAGTTGGCGCTGAGCCCCGGTCAGGACGACCCTCTGGTGTTGACGGCAAGGCTGTCGGAGGAGGAGGCCAAGCGGTTGGTGGACTTCGCGGTACGTCAGAACCTCACCACCCTGCGCAATCGCGTCAATCAGCTGGGGGTGGCGGAGCCGGTGGTGCAGCGTCAGGGGGCCGCGCGCATCGTGGTGCAGCTGCCGGGAGTACAGGATCCTTCGCGGGTCAAGGATCTGCTGGGCGCCACCGCCACCCTGGAATACCGTGCGGTGGTGGAAGACGGGGATGCCTATGCCGCTGCGGCCAGTGGCCTGGCGCCGTCGGGGACCGAACTGTTCTACACCCGCGAGGGCAACCGGCCGGTACTGCTCAAGCGCGAGATCATCGCGGCGGGCTCCCAGCTCATCGACGCCTCGGCGACGGTGGACGAGAACGGCCAGCCAGCAGTCAGCGTCACGCTCGACGGTGCGGGCGCCAAACGCATGTTCGCGTTTACCGAAGCCAATGTCGGCAAGCCGATGGCGGTGCTGTTCCGGGAGCGTGAAGTGGTCACCAACTACAACGCCAAGGGCGAGCCGATGCGCGAGCAGCGCGAAGTGGAGGAGGTGATTTCCATCGCCACCATCCGCGGCGTGTTCGGCAAGCGGTTCCAGACCACCGGACTCACCAGCAAGGAGGCGCATGACCTCTCGCTGCTGCTGCGGGCGGGCGCCCTGGCGGCGCCGGTGGAGATCGTCGAGGAACGGACGGTGGGCCCCAGCCTGGGGGCGGACAACATCGCGCAAGGCCAGATGGCGGCCTTGATCGGGTTGATCGCGGTGATGGTCTTCATGGCGGTCTACTACAACGTGTTCGGCCTGGTGGCGAACGTCGCCCTGGTGCTGAACCTGGTGTTGCTGGTGGCGGTGATGTCCGCCATCCAGGCCACACTGACCATGCCGGGGATCGCCGGCATCGTGCTGACCCTGGGGATGGCGGTCGACGCCAACGTGCTGATCTACGAGCGGATTCGCGAGGAGCTCTCCGGTGGTGCCTCCCCGCACGAGGCCATTGAGTCGGGTTATGGGCGCGCCTTCCTCACCATTGCCGATTCCCAGCTCACCACGCTGATTGCGGCGGTGGTGCTGTTTGCGCTGGGCAGTGGTCCGGTCAAGGGTTTTGCCGTGACGCTGTCGATCGGCATTGCCACCTCGATGTTTACCGCCATCGTTGCCAGCCGGGCGCTGGTCCACCTGCTGTTCGCGCGACGCAGTCTGCGCGACCTGCCGGTCTGAGGGGCTGAATCATGCGTATTCTCTCGCGTGTTCCCAATATCAATTTCATGGGCATCCGCAAGCCCATGCTGGTGTTCGCCGTGGTCACCACGCTGGTGTCGTTGGCGCTGGTCGGCCTGCGGGGCATGAACTTCGGGCTGGACTTCAGCGGTGGGGTGCTGGTCGAAGTCAGCTATCCCGAGCCGGTGTCGCTGGATCCGGTACGGGCGCAGCTCGACGACGCCGGTCTGGTCGGGGCCACCGTGCAGTACTTCGGCTCCTCCACCGACGTCATGATTCGCCTCGGGCCGGATGCCGAGGATGGGGCGGATCAGATCTCCACCCGGGTGGTTGATGCGCTGTCCGCCGGTGGGACCGCACTGGAAGTCCGCCGGGTCGAATTCGTCGGGCCACAGGTCGGTGATGAGCTGGCCACGGACGGGGCGCTCGCGGCGTTGTTCGCGATTATCGGCATCCTGATTTATGTGGCGTTCCGTTTCGAATGGAAGTTTGCGGTGGGCTCCATTGTCGCGACCGTGCATGACGCGCTGTTGGTTTTGGGCTGGTTTGCGCTGTTCGGTGTCGAGTTCGACCTCACCGTGCTGGCGGCCATTCTGGCGTTGATCGGCTACTCCTTGAACGACACCATCGTGGTGTATGACCGTATTCGCGAAAACTTTATCGACCAGCGGCGGGCTTCCACGGTCGATGTGGTGAATCTTTCGGTCAATCAGACGCTTGCGAGAACGATCGTTACCGGCGGCACGACCTTGTTCGTGCTGACCTCCCTGTTTTTCCTGGGCGGAAGTGCCGTCCATGGATTTTCCATCGCCTTGATCGTGGGCATTATCGTCGGGACGTATTCCTCGATTTTCATCGCCAGCTCGATGGTTTTGGTGCTGGGTGTGACCCGGGAGGATTTGCTGCCCAGTCAGGAGGAAGAAGACGATACGCCTTGATCCGAAAGTCTTGAGTATTTGATCCGGCTATTTTCACTGTTTAAGATTGCCGCCCGTTTCTCATTTTGACTCCGGAATATTTCATGGCCCGTTATCAGGATCTTTTGCAGCAAATCGAACAACTCAAGCAGGAAGCCGAATCGGTGCGGCGCGCTGAGCTCCAGACCGTGATCAATGAGATCAAGGAAAAGATGGCGCAGCACGGCATCACGGTGGCGGATCTGGGAGGGCGCGGCGGCCGCGGTGGCAAGAAGTCCAAGGTGGCGCCGAAGTATCGGGATCCGGCATCGGGTGAAACCTGGTCCGGACGCGGGCGACTGCCGCGCTGGTTGGCCGAGGCTGAAGCCGCCGGCAAGTCGCGCGACAGCTTCCTGATCGGCTGAACGCGTTGCAGCTTTTCGAAGGCCCGGCCATGTGCCGGGCCTTTTTCGTTGCGTCTCAGGCCGAAGCACTACACTACGCGTCCATTGCGGAAAGGTCCGCCCATGTTTGAGCGCATTCGAGACGACATTGACAGTGTTTTCCAGCGGGATCCGGCTGCCCGGACCACCTGGGAGGTGCTGACCTGTTATCCGGGCCTGCATGCGGTCTGGGCGCACCGTCTGAGCCACTGGCTCTGGCGCCGGGGGCTGCGCTGGTTGGCGCGCTGGCACGCCGGCCTCTGGCGGTGGCTGACAGGCATCGAGATTCACCCCGGAGCCCGCATCGGACGTCGGCTGTTCATCGACCACGGCATGGGGGTGGTGATTGGCGAAACCGCCGAGATCGGCGATGACGTGACGCTGTATCACGGCGTGACCCTGGGCGGCGTCAGCTGGAACAGTGGCAAGCGTCATCCGACGCTGGGTGACGGCGTCGTGATCGGCGCCGGTGCCAAGGTGCTCGGCCCGATCGAGATCGGCGCCGGGGCCCGGGTCGGTTCGAACTCGGTGGTGGTCAAGACGGTGCCCGCCGGGGCGACCGCCGTGGGGATTCCCGGTCGTATCGTGCAAGAGGCGCAGGCGCCTTCCGAGGCCCATACGGCGCTCGCCCAGTCGCTTGGCTTCGACGCCTACGGTCTGTCCCGCGACATGCCCGACCCGGTGGCCCAGACGCTGTCGCGGATGCTGACCCACATCCAGGAGCAGGATGCGCAGCTGCACCGCATCTGCGAGGCCCTGCGAGCCCACGACGTGCGGGTGAACGAGGCGCCGCTGGACGCGCTGGAAGTGCCGGCGTTCTGCCGTGATGCGGCGGACGCCGACAAGGACTGACGCCGGTGGCGGTGTACTTCGATCACAACGCCACCACGCCCTTGGCGCCGGAGGTGCTGGAGGCGATGCTGCCGTATCTGCGGGGGCCCTACGCCAACGCCTCGTCGCTGCACCGGTTGGGACGTGCCGCACGGGATGCCGTCGAACAGGCCCGGCTATCGGTAGCCAGCCTGGTGGGAGGGCAGCCGCGCGATGTCATCTGGACGTCTGGCGGAACCGAGGCCAACAATCTGGCGCTCAAGGGAGTGCTGACACCCGGGCGTGCCGCGCGGTTGGCCTATGGCAGCACCGAACATCCGGCGGTGATGGAGGCGGCCGAGGCGCTGCGGGCCTGGGGCGTTGATATCCAGGTCCTCCCGGTGGATCGCCAGGGCAGCCTTGATTTCGCTGCCCTGGAAGCGGTGCTCGCCACGCCCACCGTGCTGGTGTCCCTGATGCGGGCCAACAATGAAACCGGCGTGCTGCATGACATCCCGGCCATCGCCGCGCGTGTGCATGCGGCGGGCGCGCTGCTGCATGTCGATGCCGTGCAGGCGGCCGGCAAGCTGGCCCTGGATGTGGGAACACTGGGGGCTGACCTGCTCTCCCTGTCCAGTCACAAGCTGTATGGGCCGAAGGGCATTGGCGCCCTGGTGCGCGTGGCTCCGGTGGATCTGCAGCCCCAACAGCGGGGGGGCGCTCAGGAAGATGGGCTGCGGGGCGGGACGCTCAATGTGCCGGCGATTGTCGGTTTCGGCGCCGCTGCGGATCTGGCGGTCGAGCGGCTGGAGCAACGTAGCCGGCACCTGTTGGCGCTACGGAGCGTGCTGGAGGCAGGGCTGCGCAGCGTGCCGGGCGTTGAGCTCTTTGCTGCCGACGCCCCCCGCTTGCCCAATACCGTGCAGTTCCGACTGGCCGGCTGGGAAGGGGAAGCGCTGCTGATGCGGCTGGATCGTGCGGGCTTCTGCGTTTCCAGCGGATCGGCCTGCGCCAGTGGCAGCGGTGAACCCAGCCATGTGCTCCTGGCCATGGGGATTGACCCCGATACCGCGTTCGGAGCCGTGCGGGTGAGTCTGGGCGAAGCCAATACCGAAGCCGAGGTGGCAGCGTTTGTCGCCGCGCTGAAGCAGGTGGCCGCGCCATGATCATCCCGCTCGACCATGCCGCGACCACGCCGCTGGCGCCCGAAGCTCTGGCGGCCATGCTGCCCTGGCTGCAGACCTCGCACGACAATCCGGCGTCGGATCATGCCGGTGGGCGGCAGGCGCGTGCGGCGGTGGAAACGGCCCGCGCCCAGGTGGCATCGCTGGTCGGGGCGGCAGCGGCCGACATCATCTGGACCAGCGGGGCCACCGAGTCGATCAACCTGGCACTGAAGGGGGCATTGGAGTTTCGCGGGGTGGCGCGGGGCCACATCGTCAGCAGCCGGGTGGAGCACAAGGCCACCCTCGACACTCTGCGCTGGCTGGAGCGGCAGGGTCATCGGGTGACCTTGCTGACGCCCGACGCGGGTGGACACGTGACGCCGGAGCAGGTGCTGGCGGCGCTGACGCCGGATACGGTACTGGTCAGTCTGATGTGGGTGAACAACGAGATCGGGGTGGTCAATCCGATCGAGGCCCTGGCGCCGCGTCTGCGCGAACGGGGAGTGTTGTTCCATGTGGATGCCGCGCAGGCGGCGGCCTGGTTGCCGATTGACCTGTCGGTGCTGCCGGTGGACCTGCTGTCGCTGTCGGCGCACAAGCTCTACGGTCCCAAGGGGATCGGTGCCCTGTACGTCTGCCGACGCCCACGGGCGCGGCTGGCGCCGCAGATCCATGGTGGCGGGCAGGAGCAGGGCATGCGCTCCGGGACGCTGCCGACGCATCAGATTGTCGGGTTCGGGGCAGCGGCGGCGCGGGTGCAGGCGCAGCGTCTGGCGGCGTCGATGCGCGTCGCGGCACTCCGCGAGCGGCTGTGGGACCGCCTGAGTGAGCGGCTGCCGGGCATTCAGCGCAACGGTCGTCCGCCGCTGGCACCGCATATCCTCAATCTCAGTTTTGACGGGGTGGACGGCGAGAGCCTGCGCGCGCGTTTGCCCGATCTGGCTGTGTCCAGCGGCTCGGCCTGTTCCTCGGCAACCCGCGAGCCCTCGTTTGTTCTGCGGGCGCTGGGGCACGACGATGCGCTGGCCGACGCCTCGCTGCGGTGCTCGCTGGGCTACGACAGCACGGCCGTGCAGGTCGATGCCGCCGCCCAGAGAATGGTCGAGGCCGTCTCCACCCTGCGGGACTGGGCGCCATGAGTCTGGCCAATGTCTTTGCCTACTCGGAGCCGGTGTGGGCCCGCTTTGCTGCTCCCGAGGGCGTTGGGGTCCTCGACGGTGACACGGTCCGGCATGTCGACGTGCGCAGCCCGGCCAGCCGGGCGCGGTTGCGGCTGTGGGTTCGGTTGCAGGCCGGATGCATCGCGGAGACCCGGTTTCAGGCGCTGGGCTGCCCGGTCACGCTGGCGGTCGGTCAGTGGCTGACAGAGGTGTTGCCGGGCCGGCGGATCGACGACCTGCGGGGCGATTGGGGCGCCGTCTGCCGCGCCGCGCTTGAAATCGGGGATGACAAGGCCCACTGTTGGGTCATGGCTGACGATGTGGTGGCTGCCCTGGGGCGCACCGCGCAGGATGAGTGACATGACGGTACAACTGACTGAATCCGCTGCCCGCCGTATCCGTGACCAGCTCGCCACGCGCGGGCATGGCATGGGGCTTCGCGTGGGCGTGAAGCGTTCCGGATGCTCGGGCTTCGCCTACACCCTCGACTATGCCGATCAGGTCGGCGATGACGACCTGGTATTCGAGCAACATGCGGCCAAGGTCGTGGTGGCGAAGCAGCATCTGCCGCAGCTTGAGGGCATCACGGTCGATTTTCAGCGGCAGGGCCTGAACGAGAGTTTCAAGTTCGTCAACCCGAATGTGACGGGAACCTGCGGCTGCGGCGAAAGTTTCGCGGTCTGACCGCCGGGCGGCGCGGTCGGCTGTCGTCTGGCCGATGTATACTTCCGGGCTTTCTTTCATCGGGCGTTCGCGCCCTTCCGACCCGAGGAGTTGAACCGTGGCTGTCGAACGTACCCTGTCGATCATCAAGCCGGATGCCGTCGCCAAGAACCATGTGGGCGATATCTACGCCCGCTTTGAAAAAGCCGGCCTCAAGATCGTCGCCAGCCGCATGACGCATCTGACCCAGACGGAAGCCGAAGGCTTCTACGCGGTGCACCGTGAACGCCCCTTCTTCGGCGATCTGGTCCGTTTCATGGTCAGCGGCCCGGTGGTCGTGTCGGTGCTGGAAGGCGAAAACGCCGTCGCTGCGCACCGTGACATCATGGGCGCCACCGATCCGAAGAAGGCCGAGCCGGGTACCATCCGCGCCGATTTCGCCGACAGCATCGACGAAAATGCTGTGCATGGCTCCGACAGCCTCGAGAACGCGGCGGTGGAAATCGCCTACTTCTTCCGCACCACCGAGCTGTGCCCCCGCACGCGCTGATCGCGCCGCGCAGGAGGCCTGTCCCCGCATCGTCATGACCTTGAACCCGCCCCTGGACGTGCAACCGGTGCCTGCACCGGCCGCTGCCGGGGCGGGGCGGGTCAACCTGTTCGGCCTCGACCGCGAACGCCTGCGTTCGGCGTTCGCGGAACTGGGCGAAAAGCCGTTCCGGGCCGATCAGGTGATGCAGTGGATCTATCGTCGTGGAGTCGATGACTTCGAGGCGATGACCAACCTCAGCAAGGATCTGCGCAGCCGCATGGCCGCGCATTTCGACATCGCTCCGCCGGAGTTGGTCGCCGAGCAGACCTCGGTGGACGGGACCCGCAAGTGGGGGCTCCGCCTGCGGGGGGGCAACGCCATCGAGACCGTCTTCATCCCCGAAGGCGATCCGGAGACCCGACGCCGCGATCCGGCGCCTGGCGTGGTCGGCCGCTACCGCGGGACACTCTGTGTGTCGTCGCAGGTCGGTTGTGCGATGGACTGCAGTTTCTGCTCCACCGCACAGCAGGGGCTCAACCGCAACATGACCACGGCCGAGATCATCGCCCAGGTCTGGTTTGCCGCCCGTACGCTGGGGTGTGATTTTCAGAGTGATCGCAACATCTCCAACATCGTCTTCATGGGGATGGGCGAGCCGCTCGCCAACTATGCGCCGGTACTCGCGGCCATCCGCATCCTGCTGGACGACTTCGGTTTCGGCCTGTCGAAGCGGCGGGTGACGGTCTCCACCAGCGGTTTGGTGCCCTACATCGACCGGCTGCGGGAGGATGTCGACACGGCCTTGGCGGTGTCCCTGCATGCGCCTGTGGATGCGCTGCGCAACGAGCTGGTCCCGATCAACCGCAAGTACCCGATCGCCGAGCTGATGGCCGCTTGCCGGCGATACACGCAGGGCAAGGATCGCAAGTCCCATATCGTGTACGAGTACGTGATGCTGGACGGCATCAACGACAGCCCGGCGCTGGCCCGCGACCTGGCGAAGCTGCTCGGTGACATGCCGGCCAAGGTCAATCTGATTCCGTTCAACCCCTTCCCGCAGACGGACTACCGGCGCTCGCGTCCTGAAGCAATCCGGGCCTTTTCCGATGTGCTGCGGCAGCGGCGGATCATCACCACCATCCGCAAGACGCGGGGGGATGATATTGATGCGGCCTGCGGACAACTGGTGGGTCGTGTGCAGTCGCGCCAGAAGAACCGTCTGCGGCAGATTCCGGCGGTGACGCAATGAGCCCGCAGGCCTGGCCCCGACGCGCAACGGTTGCATCCCCGGCGATGCCGGGGGCCCTGCGCCCTGCTTGCCAACGGGCGGGTCGTTTGCAGTCGCGTCGGAAGAGCCGTCTGCGGCAGGTCCCGGTGGTGACGTCATGATCCGGGCGCCGGTGGTGGCGGGTGCGGCATTGCTGGCGCTGGCAGCCCTGCAAGCGGGGTGTGCCAGCACGGGGCTTTCCGCCGAGGATCGCCAGGAAGCGGCACGGATCAACACCCAGCTGGGTGCGGATTACCTGCGTCGTGGGCAGCTGACCCAAGCGGAGGAAAAGTTGCAACGGGCGTTGTCGTACGCGCCGAATCTGGCGCTGGCCTGGAGCGTCAAAGGGGTGCTGCATCAACGTCTGGGAGAGCCTGACAAGGCCGAGGCGGCCTATCGCAGAGCATTGTCGCTGGCGCCCGATGACGCCTCCACGCGTAACAATCTGGGCGTTTTCCTGTGCGAGCGGGAGCGCCGCGACGAAGGGGTGCGATTGCTGCGCGAGGCTGCTGAGTCACCGCGCTACCCGACGCCGGAGGCCGCCTGGACCAACGCTGCCGTCTGTGTTCGTGACCAAGCGCCCGCGGAAGCCGAGGGGTATCTGGTCAAGGCGCTGGAGCACAACCCTTCGTTTCCCGATGCGCTGGCACAGTTGGCATCGGTAAGCGTCGCCCGCGGCGATGCAGTCCGCGCCAAGGCGTTATTGGAACGCTACGAAGCGGTGGCCCCCGCAACCGCCGAGACGCTACTGCTGCGGGTGCGCGCCGAGCGCACGCTCGGCAATCCTGAAATCGCAGCACGATACTTGCTACGGTTGAAGGCGGAATTTCCCGAATCCCCCGAAGCTGTCAACACGCCTCGTTCATGACCGCCGATCAAATGCCCCCCGAGCGTCCCGAAGAGGACGTGCCCGCCGCCCCGCCGCCACCTGCCGCGCAGCCTTCACCTGGTGCCATGATTCGTGAGGCGCGGGAGGCCCGGTCGCTAGGGCTCGAAGCCCTTGCCAGTCAGATCAAGCTGGCGCGCGCGACGTTGGATGCGCTTGAGCGCGATGATTTCGGCGCCTTGTTGGAGCCGGTGTACGTGCGGGGGTATTACCGCAAGTGCGCCAAGGTGCTGGAGCTGGACGAAACGCAGCTGTTGGCCGCCTATGCGAGCCGCGTCAAACCGGAAGCGCCGCGGATGCCTGCCAAGATCAGGCTGTCGCCGAGCAAGAGTGACGGTGGCTGGCTGGGGCGCCTGCTGGGCTTCGCATTGCTGATCGGCGTGGTGGGGGTTGCCGTATTCCTGTGGCTGGACCGGGGCCAGGTTCCTGAGTCCGGTGTGCCGACAGCGCCGGAGGCAGCGGTCGCCGTCAATCCTGTTCTGGCGCCGTTGGGGACGCCCGGCGAAACACCGGCCGATAGCGAGCCCGAGGCCGCCGACGGACCTGCTCCGGCGCCGGCGGTTTCTCCTGCGCCGACTTCAGCGCCTTCCTCCGAGCCCACTCCCGGCGCGACAGCGGGGGATCTGGCGCTGACCCTGACCTTCAAGGAGACCTCGTGGATCAGGGTCAACGATGCCAGCGGTGTGGCGCTGGTCAATGGCCTGATGAACCCGGGGCAGGATCAGCAGGTAAAGGGTGTCGCCCCGTTGTCGGTGTTCCTGGGGAACGCGCCCGGGGTGGTGCTCGAAGTCAACGGGACGCCGGTGGACCTGAAGCCGTACACCCAGTCGAACAACACGGCGCGCCTGAACCTGCCGCTGGCCCCTTGATCACGGCGGGTTGAACGGATGGCGATGAAGAGCCAGTTCCAGATCGCGCGTCGCCCGACCCGGGCGATCAGGGTCGGGCGGGTGACGGTGGGGGGCGATGCGCCGATTGCGGTGCAGACCATGACCAACACCGATACCGAGGACGTGGCTGCCACCGTCGCCCAGATTCAGGCGGCACAGAAGGCGGGTGCGGATATCGTGCGGGTTTCGGTGCCGACCCTCGCGGCTGCCCGGGCGTTTGCCGAGATCAAGCGCGCGGTGGGCTACATGCCGCTGGTGGCCGATATCCACTTCAATTACAAGTGTGGCATTGCTGCCGCCGAGGCGGGGGCCGATTGTCTGCGAATCAATCCCGGCAACATCGGCGGCGAGCGCAAGGTCGACGAGATCGTGGCCTGTGCGCGGCACCACGGCATCCCGATCCGGATCGGCGTGAACGCGGGTTCGCTTGAGGCAGACCTGCAGACGAAATACGGCGAGCCCAACTCCGACGCTCTTGTGGAATCGGCGCTTCGCCACATTGACCTGCTCATGAAGCGAGACTTTCAGGACTTCAAGGTGAGCCTGAAGGCCTCGGACGTATTCATGACGGTTGAGGCCTATCGCAAGCTCTCCGGGCAGATCGCGCAACCCCTGCATCTCGGCATCACCGAGGCCGGTGGGGCGCGTGCTGGTGCGGTGAAGAGCGCCATTGGCCTGGGCATGTTGCTGGCGGAAGGCATTGGTGACACCTTGCGAGTGTCGCTGGCAGCGGATCCGCTGGAAGAGGTCAAGGTGGGCTGGGATATTCTCAAGTCCCTGCACCTGCGTAGCCGCGGAATCAATCTGGTGGCCTGTCCCAGCTGCTCGCGCCAGAACTTCGATGTGGTGAAAGTGGTGGCCGAGTTGGAGCAGCGGTTCGATGATATCGACGAGCCTTTGGATCTCGCGGTGATCGGGTGTGTCGTCAACGGGCCGGGCGAGGCGCGCGAGGCGGCGCTCGGGGTGGCCGGTGGACGTCCCAACTCGATCTATGAAGACGGCCGGATCCAACACAAGGCCCGCAACGAGGAACTGGTGGATCGTCTGGAGCAGTTGGTGCGCGCCAAGCTCGAGGCGCGACGCAAGGCGCGCGAGGCGACCTCATGAAATTGCAGTCCCTGCGCGGGTTCAACGACATCCTGCCGGAGGAAACGCCGATCTGGCAGTACGTCGAGCGTGCGGCAGCCGAGACGTTCGCAGCCTACGGCTACCGGGAAATCCGCACGCCGATGCTCGAACACACCGCGCTGTTCAAGCGTGCGATCGGCGAGGTCACCGATGTCGTCGAGAAGGAGATGTTCACCTTTGACGACCGGGAAGGAGACAGTCTCTCGCTGCGGCCAGAGGGGACGGCGAGTTGTGTGCGTGCCGGCCTGGAGCACGGGCTGCTGCACAACCAGCAGCAGCGCCTGTGGTATGCCGGGCCGATGTTCCGTCATGAGCGGCCGCAGGCGGGGCGCTACCGGCAGTTTCACCAGTTGGGTGCCGAAGTCTACGGCCTTGCCGGACCCGACATCGATGTCGAGGTCATCGCCCTGTCGGCGCGGCTGTTGCGACGGCTGCAACTCGATGACGTGCAGCTGGAGCTCAACACCCTCGGCAACAGTGACAGCCGCGGCCGGTACCGCGAGGCGCTGATCGCGTTTCTCGAGGCGCGCCGCGAGGCGCTCGATCCCGACTCGCAGCGGCGTCTGTTGAGCAATCCGCTGCGGGTGCTCGACTCCAAGGTCCCGGCCACGCAGGCGCTGGTGGCTGATGCGCCGGTGATTACGGACTATCTCGATGATGAGGATCGCGCGCATTTCGATGGTCTGCAGCAAGGCTTGAGCGACCTCGGGATTGCCTACGTGGTGAACCCCCGCATCGTTCGTGGGCTCGATTACTACAGTCGGGGGGTGTTCGAGTGGACAACGGACCGCCTCGGCAGCCAGGGGACGGTCTGTGCAGGCGGGCGCTATGACGGCCTGGTCCCCCAGCTGGGTGGGGCGCCCACACCGGCGGTGGGCTGGGCCTCGGGCATCGAGCGTCTGATTCTGTTGATGAAGGCCACCGGCGTGAGCCTGCCCGCCGATGCACCGCATGCGGTGATCTGCACGCAGGGCGAGGCGGCGGCACGCGCTGCAGCACGGTTGGGCGAAAGCCTGCGTGATGCGCTGCCGGCGCTGCGCCTGGTGGTGAGCGCAGGAGGGGGCAAGCTGAAGAGCCAGCTGGGACGTGCCGACAAGCTTGGAGCCCGGTTCGCGCTGGTGCTGGGTGACGCGGAACTGGCCGAGCAGCACATTCAAGTAAAATCCCTGCGCGAAGGGTTGGAACCGGCGATGATCGCCTTCGCAGAACTGCCGAGCTATCTCGGTGGTCAGCTATTTTGACAATTCAGGACGAGAACACCCGTGGCGACGCACTACGAAGACGAAGCTGAACTCGACGCCTTCCGCAAATGGTGGCAGGACAACTGGAAGGCGCTGGCGGCTGGGCTGGGGATCGGCCTGGCGGCGATCTTCGGATGGGAGGGCTATCAGGGGTCTCGCGAAAGCCGTGCGCTGCAGGCGTCGCAGATCTATGACGACCTGCAGACTGCCCGCAGTGATGGCGCGGTAGACGAGGTCAGCCGGATGGCCGACACACTGGCACGCGAGTTCGACGGTAGTCCCTATGCCGCACTGGCGAAGCTGCAGCAGGCCGACCTGGCGCTCGACCGGGGCGATCTGGATGCCGCGCGCGGCGCGCTGGCCTGGGTGGCCGACAACAGTGGCGATGCCGGCCTGCTGGCGTTGGCCAACCTGCGTTTGGCGCGCGTGGACTTCGAGCGCGGCCAGCTGGAGGCGGCACTGAGCCGCCTGAGCACGCAGCCGCAGGGCTTTGAGTCCCTGTACCTGGAAATGCGTGGTGACGTATTGCTGGCGCAGGGGGATCGCAGCGGCGCGCACGATGCTTATCGTGATGCCCTGGCCGCGCTGGATCCGGCGGCGCCGAATCGCCTGCTGCTGCAGTTCAAGATTGATGACCTTGCCGACGTGGTGCAGTCATGAGCGTACGGATTGCAGTCCTTTCGCTGGCGGCACTGCTGCTCGCGGCCTGCTCCGGCAAGGAGAACGTTCGCGAGCCGGCAGAGTTGCAGGATATCGCCAGCCCGGAAGTGCAGCCGAAGCGCGCATGGTCGCGTGGCGTCGGGCATGGGGATCACTTTTCCCGGCTTGCGGTGGCGGTTGCGGACGACGCGCTGTTTGTGGTGAATCAGGCCGGACGTGTCCGTGCCCTGAATCCGGAAAACGGGCGTCCTGTGTGGGAACGACGGACCAAGACGCGCGCCATTGCCGGGCCGGCGGTGGCGGCCGATCTGGTGCTGTTCGGCACCCTGGATGCCGAGGTGATTGCCCTGTCCCGCGCCGATGGCAGCGAACGCTGGCGCGCCAAGGTGTCCAGCGAGGTGCTGGCGGCCCCCGTCGCCTCACGCGAATTGGTGATCGTGCGGACGGTCGATGGACGCCTGCACGGACTGGCGCTGGAAAGCGGTGAGCGCCGCTGGACCTTCGACCGCGGCGTGCCGAGCCTTACCCTGCGCGGCCTGTCAGCGCCGCTGCTGCATGGTGGCCGGCTGTTCGTGGGTATGGACAACGGTCGGGTGGCCGCGATCGATCCCCGTTCCGGGCAATTGCTGTGGGAGCAGGTGATCGCCGCACCGACGGGGCGCAGTGAGCTGGAGCGGCTGGCGGATATTGATGCCGACATCGTGGCCGAAGGTGCGGAGTTGTACGTCGCCAGTGTCGGAGGCGAGCTAGCGTGTGTCGATGGCGAAACCGGCCAGGTGCTGTGGCGACGCAGTATTTCGAGTTATAGCGGCATGGTGTTGGTTGACGACAAGCTGGTGGTCAGCGACACCGACGGTCGGGTCTGGGCGCTGGATGCCCGCACCGGCGCGGCCGCCTGGAAGCAGGAAGACCTGCTGTATCGGCGTCTGTCGGCGCCGGCACTGAAGGATGGCCTGCTGGTGGTGGGTGACTTCGAGGGTTACCTGCACTGGCTGTCACCGCGCGATGGTCGCCTGGTTGGGCGGGTCCGCGCCGGAGATGCGCCGCTGCAGGCGCGGCCGATGCCGGTGGCGGAACGCCTCGTGGTGTATAGCCGCGAAGGTAGACTGTTCGCTGTTGGCACGCGGTCGGAATAACGGGAATCGGCGCTCCGCAGCGCCCTGGCGGGAACACCTTGATGACGGATGATGTGACCCCGCCAGCGCCGCTGCCGCGCTTGGTGCTGGTTGGTCGACCCAATGTCGGCAAATCAACGCTGTTCAACCGACTGACCGGCACCCGCGCCGCGTTGGTTGCCGACTACGCCGGGCTGACACGAGACCGGCAGTACGGTACCGGCCGGCATGGTGATCGCGCCTTCGTGGTGGTGGATACCGGCGGGCTGATGCCGGAGTCCAGCGAACCGCTGGCCGCGCTCGCCGAGGATCAGGCCCGGCTGGCGCTCGCCGAAGCTGATCAGGTGCTGTTCATGGTCGACGCCCGGGCAGGGCGCCATCCCAGCGATGACGCGATTGCCCAGTTCCTGCGCCGCCTTGGAAAACCCGTGACCTTGCTGGTCAACAAGGCTGAAGGACAAACCCGGGTGGCGGCTGGCGGCGATTTCTATGCCCTCGGACTGGGCGAGCCCTGCGCGGTGTCTGCGGCCCATGGGGATGGCATCAGTGCGTTACTGGACGCCCTGCTGGAATCCTATCCACCGCTGCCGGAAAGTCCCAGCCTGGACGACGGGCGGATCCGTGTCGCGGTGGTGGGGCGTCCCAATGTCGGCAAGTCCACCCTGGTGAACCGCCTGTTGGGTGAGGAGCGGGTGCTGGCGGCGGACCTGCCGGGGACTACACGTGACGCGATCGAGGTCCCGTTCGAGGCGGAGGGGCGCACCTTCACGCTAATCGACACCGCCGGGGTGCGCAGACGGGCCCGCGTCAGCGAGGTGATCGAGAAGTTCTCCATCGTCAAGACACTTGAGGCGATCGAGCGTGCTCATGTCGTGATTGCGGTGGTCGACGCCCATGGCGAGATCAGTGAGCAGGATGCCCGCCTGATGGGGCTGGTGGCCCAACGTGGGCGCGCATTGCTGGTGGCCGTCAACAAGTGGGACGGACTCGACGACGATGACCGTGAGCAGGTTCGCTATCAGGTCGACCTGAAGTTGCCGTTCCTCGACTTTGCGCCATTGCACTACATTTCTGCGCGTCACGGCTCCGGCGTGGGCGTATTGATGCGGGAAGTGATCGAGGTGGCGGATGCCACGCTGCGGGATATCCCCACACCTGCGCTCACGCGTGAGCTTGAGCATGCGGTGTCCCGACATGCGCCACCTGCGGTGGTGGGGCGGCGCATCAAGTTGCGATACGCACACCAGGGCGGGCGTAATCCCATTCGTATCGTGGTGCACGGCAATCAGACCGAGCGCATTCCCAATGCGTACAAACGCTACCTTGCCAATCATTTTCGCGAGGTGTTCAAGCTAAAGGGGGTACCCCTGGTGCTCGAATTCAAAACTGGCGACAACCCGTTCAAGGGGCGCGTCAACCAATTGACGCCGCGCCAGGTGAAAAAGAAGAAGCGGCTGATGGCGAGGGTTAAGGGCCGGCGTTAGGGTTCATTTTCCGGGTAGACCAGCGCAGCCAGTTCAGTGCGGCTGTAGACACCGAGTTTGCGGTAGATCCGGTAGAGGTGGTTGGCCACGGTCGACGGCGCCACGCCGATCTTTCGGGCGGCCTGTTTGAACGACAGTCCCTGGGATACGGCCAGCACGATCTCGCGCTCGCGCGCTGTCAGACGATCCAGCGGTCCGGGCGGCCACAGGTAGACGATCCATAGCTCACCCACCGGCTCGCAACGGACGCAAAGCCGGTCATTGAGCATCATCGGGGTGTCCGGTTCGGGTAGCTCGAACGGCAGCTCGTAGGTCTCGTCGCGATCCGGGAAGTGAGCGTCGAGCATGTCCAGGAAGCGCGGCTGGGTCTCGTGAAAGCGTCGCTGGTTGTCCACCACTGCCGCCGCCGCTGCCGGCATTCGCTGGTGGTTGCGCGCAAGGTGCAGGAAGAAGACGTGCGAGGCGGCATTGAACAGGTGATACGGAATCCGGCGCTGGCGCGCCAGATCGGCTTCGTCCCAGCCGGCATCACGGTCTCGCCGATACAGCGTCAGTAATGAATAGAGTCCGCTGCGCCGGTCCAGGTGCGCGGTTGACAGCCCACGGCTGATACCAAAGGGCTCAAAGGTGCGGCGATAGAACTCGGACTGGAAGAACGTGGCATCCGGCACCACGGTCCTGAAGTCCACCGGGCAGTCCAGATTGCTCAGGATCACCGGTAGCAGGGGATTGATCGGGCGGGTCTCCTCGAGAATTCGGGGAAACTCTGGCGGCAGTCCGCCGGTAACCGTGACGGTGTGGAATTTCCAGTCGGAGACCAAGCCGGTGCCCCAGAGGGCAAAATCGTGCGGCACCCATTTGGCCCACTCCTGGAGAGCCCAGGCACGATAGTGCTCGGGTGCGATCGACAACGCCCAGCGGTAGAGCTGGGCGATGTAGCGGTCCACGGGGTCGACGGTGTCGGCCGGAGTCGGTCGCTTCATTCGGGTAGGGGGAGCTTTTTACTATGGTGAGCGGCGATGCCCACGAGCATACTCAATGTTCGCGAAAACGCCAGATTTCGATGGCCGAGCTTGGGTCTCTTGGCGTCCTGTTTCGTGTCCTTGTGCCGGTGGAAACGGCGTAGGGACCTGCTTTGTGGGGTAGGGAAATTAGCGGCCTTTCGGGGCCGCTTTCTTTTTGGGACCTGCGCGCATGGTTGACAAAATTCATGGACGATTCAGTCTGTCATGTCATCAATGACGCACCACTTCCGACAGGGCCCCGCCATGAACCGCCTCTACTCCCTGATGATCTGCCTCGGCGTGCTGACCGGTGTCGCTCACGCGCAGGTCGAACCGATCGACGAGCGTGGCAAGCACTACAGTACCTTTTCGACCGAGAAGGACACCGAGCTGTCGCAGCAGACCTACACCGAGACCGAAGTGCGCAAGGCCGCCGAGGACTTCTTCGGGGGTGCCAGCGAAGGTATCGCCAAGGCGCTGGAGCGGGTGTTTTCCGACTATGGGCGCCCCAGTGCCTACATCATGGGCGAGGAAGGCGGCGGTGCCTTCGTGGTCGGACTGCGCTACGGGCAGGGCACGCTGCAGTACAAAGCCGGAGATGCCATGCCCGTCTGGTGGCAGGGACCCTCGATCGGCTGGGACTTCGGCGGCAACGCCGCCAAGGTGTTCACCCTGATCTACAACCTCAGAAGCACCGACAGCCTGTTTCAACGCTTTCCTGCGGTCGACGGCAGCCTCTACGTGGTGGCGGGCGCTGGCCTGAATTACCAGCGCAGTGGAGATGTGGTGCTGGCCCCCATCCGCACCGGCGTCGGCATCCGGGCGGGTGCCAGCCTGGGCTACGTTCACTACACCCGCGAGCCGAGCAAGATTCCGTTCTGAGCCCCCGGTGGGAACCCCCGATGGGTTTTCACGGTCAATGACGTACACTCTGGGTACCACGTCTGATCGACTTTGTGAGGTTGTGACATGAGCTGGAACTCTTCGCAGCGCCCCGTGCCGGTTCGTACCGATGCACCCGGCGTTTTTCGCCAGGCCGATGCACGGCCGTCCACGCTGCTGCAGCAGAACGCGGTCCTGCGCAACACCTACTGGTTGCTGTCGTTGACCCTGTTGTTCTCTGCCGGCATGGCGGGGCTCTCGATGGCGATGAAGGTGCCGCCGCTTCACTGGGCCGTGATGTTGATCGGCATGTTCGGCTTGCTGTTCCTGACCCACGCGACTCGCAACAGTGCCTGGGGCTTGGCCTCGGTGTTCGCCTTCACGGGTTTCATCGGCTTCGCAACGGGGCCGGTGATCAATGCCTACCTGACGGCGTTTTCCAACGGCGCGCAACTGGTGATGATGGCCGCTGGCGGGACGGGGGCGATCTTCCTGGGTCTGTCCGCCTATGCCATGACCACCAAGCGGGATTTCTCGGGCATGGGCAAGTTCCTGATGATCGGCCTGCTGGTGATCATCATCGCCTCCATCGCCAACATCTTCCTCAATATCACCGGGCTGGCCCTGGCGGTGTCGACCGCTGCCATTGCCATCTTCTCGTTGCTGATCGTGTACGACACGCAGCGGATCGTGCAGGGGGGCGAGACGAACTACATCTCCGCTACGGTGGCGCTGTACCTGAACATCTACAACCTGTTCATGAGCCTGCTGCAGTTGAGCGGCTTTCTCGGGGGCGAGGACTGATCGTTTCCGCGCTGACGACAACCCGGTCCCTCAGGGGGCCGGGTTTTTTATTGTCTGATGTCCGGCATGCGCCAGTATCCGTGACGTCAGTGCTTGTGTACGGCAGCTTGCGGCCGGCCGCGATGCGGCGGTTGCCCCCGGGTGGGCTGCGGCGGGACTGCTGGCGTGCCAGCCGCGCTATGGGGCGCTGCCTGGGAGCGTGTCGCCTGCGCGGGCGTTTGCGAGCTGGCGATCGATATCCCGCGCTTGAGCGGGTCGGAGTGTGTTGGCAGCCGGCACTGAGGTTCCAGCTGCGCAACCCCGTGAAGCAGTCGCTGGTGCAGCTGGATCGCTACGAGGGGGTGCATCGGCGCTGGACACGGGCCGGGGAGTTCCGGCGCGTGCTCGGGCACGCGATCAGCGATGACGGATCGGATTGCTGGGCCTGGGTGTATGTGAGCCCTCGCGGAGGCAGGCCCCCGCGGTCGTGATCATGAGGCCGTCGTGCGGATGCGCCCAGGCTCAGAGGTCTGAGGAGACGTTCAAGGCGCGGCGCAACGAAGCTGCCAGGGGCTGCGCCGGATAGGTGTCGGGGCCGGTCGGTATGGGCCCCTTTCCCAGCACGATCTCAAGCTGGGTCGTGTAGGCGGTACGCGCCTGGGCTGTCTCGATCCCCAGACCGCTGTGATAGGCCGGGGCGGACGTGACCACAGTGTTGCAGGTCAACAGTCCGCAGCGCTGATACACCGCAGTCCGCGGACCGCTGTCCCAGCCTGTGCCAAATCGCGTGTGGGTGCGAACATCCCGATCTTCATCACGACCAGCCAGCTGGAACCATTCGTAGCCTGCCTGCAGCGTCAACTCGGCGGCCCGGAGCAGGGCGTAGTCGTGCACGTGCTGTCGGGGCGTCAGGTGGTTGCCGGCAAAGACGATTCGATATCGATTGTCGGTGAGCTGGGTTTCGGTGTATCCCACCGCACGCCGGTGCTCAGCTGGCTGGTAGGGAGTCGGGGTGGCACAAGCCGAGATGCAGAGGGTCAGCGTGAGTGAGGCGAGCAGGCGGGTGCGGTGCATGAGCGTTCCCGGGGGTGAGCGATAACGTCCCCGAGCCTATCGAGGGGGCCTGAATCAAAGGTGAACGCCTTGTCAGGAATGAGGCTCGTCCAGGGCCGGCGGAACCACCGACAGGGCCTCCTCCAGCGAGGTGTCGCCCTGGGCAACCCGCAGCGCGGCGGCGCGGCGCAGCGGTGTCATGCCGGCAGACACGGCGGCGGCTGCCAGCGCGGCATCCGCGTCGTCGCGCCCCATCAGGCGGCGGATCTCGCGGGTGACCGGCAGCATCTCGTAGAGACCGATGCGGCCGTGATAGCCGGTGTCACGGCATTCGGCGCAACCCTGGGGCCGGTAGACCTGCGCCGGCGGCGCGACGCCACTGCTGCCGCTGAAGGCCTGCCAGCGGTCCGGGTCGACCGGAACCGGCTGTTTGCAGTGCGCACAGAGGCGACGCACCAGACGTTGTGCAACCACTCCGAGGAGCGTCGCGCGCAGCAGATAGGGAGGAACACCGAGGTCGAGCAGGCGGGTGATGGCGCCCACTGCGTCGTTGGTGTGCAGGGACGACAGCACCAGATGTCCGGTTAGCGCGGCCTGGACCGCGACGTCGGCCGTTTCGAGGTCCCGAATCTCACCGATCATGATGATGTCCGGGTCCTGACGCAGCAGCGCGCGGACGCCGTCGGCGAAGCCGAGCCCGATGGCGGGGTTGACCTGCATCTGGTTGAAGCTGGGCTCGACCAGCTCGATCGGGTCCTCGATGGTGCAGACATTCACTTCCGGTCGTGCCCGTTGGCGCAGCGTCGAGTAGAGCGTGGTGGTCTTGCCGGCGCCGGTGGGACCGGTCACCAGAACGATCCCGTGCGGCTGTGACACCATGGCCTGCCAGCGCGCCGCGTCCTCTGCCTCCAGTCCCAGCGCGGCGAAATCCTTGACCAGAACGTCGGGGTCGAAAATACGCATGACCAGCTTTTCGCCAAAGGCGGTGGGCAGGGCCGACACTCTCAGTTCGACCTCGCGACCGCCGGGCGAACGAGTCTTGATGCGTCCGTCCTGTGGCCGGCGTTTCTCAGCCAGGTCCATGCGTGCCAGCATCTTCATGCGGCTGGTCACGGGCGGCATCACTGCCACGGGGATCTGATAGACGTCCTGCAGGCGACCATCGATGCGGAAGCGCACGCGGCCGTGTTCGCGGCGGGGTTCGAGATGAATATCGCTGGCCCGACTGTCGAACGCATACTGCAACAGCCAGTCGACGATCGCGACAATGGGTTGCGCTTCCGCATCCAGCTTGCCGTTGCGTGACAGCTCCACCAGCTGTTCGAGATTCTGCAGATTGCCGCCGGGAGTGCGTCCCGGTCGTGCTGTCTCGGCCCCCTTGACCGACCTTGCCAGCGCGTAGAACTCCCCCAGATAGCGCTCAATGTCGTGCGGGTTGGTCATCACGCGGGTGATCCGGCGGTTGACCACGGGTTCGAGATCGCGCACCCATTCCTGCCACCAGGGTTCTGCGGTCGCTACCACGACTTCGCGGTCCGTTACACGCAACGGCAGGATCTGGGCACGGGCGGCATAGGCGTAGGGCACCAGGGCGGTAATGCCGCGAACATCGAGCCCCAGGGGATCCACGCGCTGATAGGAAAGTCCGCAGCGCTGTGCCAACCACTGTGTGAGGGCGTCCGCGGTCCAGGGGCCGGTGCCGCCGTCGGCGCGCGCCAGCTCGCAGTCGGCGACCTGCAGCAGCGGGTGGCGTGCGTGGCCGCGCTGGCCGGACTGACGCACCCAACACTCTCTCGCATCGTGCCGGGTGACCGCGCCGCCGGCGACCAGTTCGTCGAGCAGTTCGCGCAGTTCGAGCTTGCGTTCGCGGGGCGGGGATGACGGAGCGTTCATTCGCGTAACGCTAGCACTTTTGCGTTCGCCGCTCGGGTCGCTTGGGCGCCGCCGGTCTCAATCGGTGACAATTCGGTTATATCGAGGAAGGAGGGCAAGAGGGCGATGAACAAGCTTGGCATGTGGATGGGCGTGATCGTGCCGGTGATGCTGACGGCCTGTGCGGGACGGCCGCTGCAGCGGATCGATACCTTCTTCTCCGGAGAGGATCCCGTCTCGGTACGGGAGGTCTGGCGGCATACCCAGTGTGGCACCGATGCCACCGAGACCAAGCTGACCCTGTTTGCTGATCGAGATGATCTGCTGCGCTGGGCCGCCGAACGCCGACTGCCGCTGGTGTGGTCGGCTGGTGGCCTGCCGGGCGGAGGTGCCTATGTGCTGGTCGATCTGGGCCAGCGCCCGGCGGCGGGTCATGCCGTTGCGATCAGTGCGGCGGCCGGGCAGCGCGCCGGGACCTTGATGCTGCGCGGCACGTTTTTCGGACCGTCGGATCCGGATGCGGTCGCCCAGCCGGAATCTCCGTGTGTACTGGTGAACCTGCCCCCCGACCGCTTTGATGCGGTACGCCTGTACGACCAGAATGGCGAACTGCGCGCGACCGCGCTGCAGATCACGCCAGTTCCCTGATCCAACCCCGATATCCGTACTGAAGGAGCCGACCGAATGCTGAGCCGACTTCCTGGATTCCTGCAGGGGCTGATCATGGCCGTGCTGCTGATCCTCAATACCCTGTTCTGGGCCGTACCGTTGTTCATCCTGGTGCTGTTCAAGTTGTTGACACCGGCTGCCTCGCGCGCGCGGGTCCAGATGAGCCGGGCGGTAGCCTGGGTGGCGCAGCGCTGGGCCATGATGAACGCCGTCTTCGGCAACGCGCTGCTCGACTACCGATTCGACCTGCGTCTCGATGCCGATCTGCACCCCGAAGGGCAGTACCTCGTGTGCGCGAACCATCAGACCTGGAACGACATCTATGTGCTGATGTGCGCCTTCGGCGGTCGGGCGCCCTTTTTTAAGTTCTTTCTCAAGCAGGAACTGATCTGGGTGCCGGTTCTCGGCCTTGCCTGGTGGGGGTTGGACTACCCCTTCATGAAGCGCTACACCCCCGAGCAGATCCGGCGCAATCCTGCCCTCAAGGGCAAGGACATCGAGACCACCAAGCGCGCCTGTGAGCGTTATCGGGATCAGCCAGTGATGATCCTCAACTTCCTTGAGGGCACCCGGTTTACGCCCGCCAAGCATGCGCGGCAGCAGTCGCCGTACCAGCATCTGCTCAAGCCCAAGGCGGGGGGCTTCGCCTTCGCCCTCGGGGCCATGGGGCCGCAGCTCAACTCGCTGCTCGACGTCACCATCGTCTACCCCGGCGGACCCTGTGGCTTCTGGGACTTTCTCTGCGGACGGATGCGCCATGTGGTTGTCGATGTGCGCAAGCTGGAGATTCCGGCCGATTTCTTCGAGGGGCGCTACGAGAGCGATGCCATGTTCCGCGCGCGATTCCAGCGATGGATTTCCGCCCTGTGGCGCGACAAGGATGCGCGTATCGACGCCCTGCTCAGCGAGATGGCCACACCGCGCTGAGTGTTGACAGCGGGGTGCCGCGGTCGAGTTGGCGCACCAGCAACAGGCAGCCCGCGCCGGATGCCAGGACGGCGAGGGCAATCAGCGCGGGAAACCCGAAGCTGTCGCCCACCAGACCCCCGGTGAACGCAGCCAGGCCCATGACCACCACGATGATGCAGGCCAACAGCGTGTAGTCGGTGCCGGCATGTGCTGGTTCGGCGGCGTCCATCATGAGGGTGAACAGCGCCACCGTCGCCATGCCCCCGAACAGGTGCTCAATCACCGAGCCGGTCCACAGCAGGGGGAGCGTGGGGCCTCCCAGCGCGGCCAACAGATAGGGCAGCAGGCTCGCGGTTTGCAGCAGGCCGCAGCCCAGCAATGTGGCGCGGCGGCCAACCCTGAATGCCAGCCAGCCGCCAGCAGCAGCGCCCAGCAGGCCAAACACGGCGCCGATGGTGCCCTTGATCATCGCGATCTGCGACTTGTCGAGGCCGAGGTCGACCATCAGCGGGCCGACATGTGCCGACGCCATGGTGTCGCCGAACTTGTAGGCAGCAATCAGGCTGATGAAGTGCAGCATGCCGGGGCGGCGCAGACGCTGCCACCACTGGCGCCACAGGTCGGCGGAGGGGGGGCGATCGGCGACTGCACGGGGCGGCTCACGCAGCCACAGCACGGGAAGCACTGTCAGGGCCAGCAAGCCCGCCATCGCCAGCAGCATTCCGCTCCAACCCACCACCGTGTACCACCACAACAGCAGGCCGCCACCCAGCACCATGCCGAGGCGGTAGCCGCCGACCTGGATGCCGTTGGCAAGACCGCGCTCGGCCGGCCCCAGCATGCGCACTGCCAGGCCATCAGTGGCGATGTCCTGGGTGGCGGCGATGATGTTGAACAGCAGCAGGGCGGCGAACAGGGCTGGCAGGCTGCCGCTGAGAGGGAGGCCGGCGAGCACCAATGCCAGCACCACGCCCCCAACCTGGAGTGGCAACAGCCAGTCGCGGCGTCGGCCGCGATGGTCGACCCAGGGGGCCCACAGAAATTTCAGCGCCCAGGGCACGAACAACAGACTGGTGGCGCTGATGGCGGTCAGCGAGTAGCCGGCATCCCGCATCAGCACCGGCAGGGCCTGGGTAAAAAATCCGTAGGGCAGTCCCTGCGCGAGATACAGTGCTGCCAGCAGCACCAGGGCGCGCAGCGGCGTCACGTGCAGTGCCAGCGGTGCAACCCGAGCCCGGCCCCCTCCAGGACGACGTCATCCCCGGGGACCAGGGGGCCGACGCCGGCGGGCGTGCCGGTGTACAGCACATCGCCGGGTTCCAGCGCCCAGAGTTGCGACAGAATGTGGATCTGCCGCGCCACGGAAAACAGCATGTCGCGGGTGTGGCCGTGTTGTCGCAGCGTGCCGTTGACGTGGCAGGTGAAGTGCAGGTCCTGCAGGTCCTGTTCCAGATAGGGCTGGAAGTCGCCGAGCGGTGCCGCGCCGTCAAAGCCCTTGGCGCGTTCCCAGGGGGCCCCCCGTTGCTTGAGGGTGGTCTGCAGGTCGCGCAGCGTCAGGTCGAGACCCAGTGTCATGCCGGCCACGCTGGCAAGGGCCTCCGCCTCGGGGATGTCGTATCCGCCGCCGGTCAACTGCACCACCAGTTCGGCCTCGTGATGGATGCTGCCGAAGCCGCGCGGGAGTCGTATCGGCGCCCCCGGTTCGACGATGGCCGAAACCGGCTTCATGAAGATCACGCAGTCACCGTCGTCCTGATGGCCCAGCGAGGCCAGTTCGGCGACATGCTCGGCGTAGTTCTTGCCGATGCAGAAGATGCGGTTGACGGACATAGGGGCTCCCGGAAGGACGCCATTATCTCCCAGCGTACGGTGTCGGTCGCAACCGCGAATGCGGCGGGCTACTGCGGTGCCGGTATCTCCGAGAAGCCCTGGACGAACTCGGCGATGACCCGAAGGTAGGCTGCGACCGGCAAGGCCATGGGGTCTTCATCAAGCAGGGGCAGCAGCAGCGACTGCCGGGCGTGGTTGAACACGGCGGGCAGCGGTGTCTCGGCGAGCACGCTGGCGCGGAGCTGTGGCGGTGTCCGCCATTGCGTCAGTTGCTCGTAGTGATAGGCGATGCCCAGCGCGGTGGGTTCGTCCCATCGGCGCGCAAGAATCTCGATGCCTTTGGGCACCCCGTCAGCGGTCTGGCCCACGGGGACCACGACGGAAGGGTTCTGCGTGCTTGAGCCAAAGTCGCAGGTACGGGGGCTGCTGCCGGGCCGCAGCAGCAGGGCATCCAGTCTTACCGACTGCCCGTCCGCCAATGGCCAGGCATCCATCAGCCCTTCCACGTGGCCGCGGGTGGCGATGTGCTGCTGCAACAGGGCGGCATCAGGCGGGGTGGTGGGCGCTTCAAACGCTGCCGCGATCACCGAGGCAAGTGCGATCGGACTGACCAGCCCGGTTTCGAGGATGCCGTCGGTCGGCAGGCTGCAGGTGTTGACCCCGGGGTTGAGTGCGGTGAGGCATCGCCGCGGCGCCGGATAGCCGTTCTCCCGTTCGAACTGGACGAAGTAATCGTTCCACTCGTAGTGCATGGCCGATGCGGCCACGGAGACGAAGTCCGGGAAGTCGACGTCATGAACCGTGGCGCCCTGGGCGCGCATGTCGTCGATGGCGGCCTCGATGAGGGCAAGGTGCTCCCCGTCGCCCGCCGCGTCCCGGCTGCCAAACGTTCTGACGAAGCCCAGCGTACGGCCCTTCAGGCCGTTTCCTTCCGTGTCCAGAAACCGGGTGTAGTCACGTGGGCGCTCGGGGAAATCGGGGTGCTGGTACGCCAGGGTCTTCGGGTCGCGAGGATCCGCCCCTGCCATTGCATTGAGCGCGAGTACGGCGTCGCGGAGGGTGCGTGCCATTGGGCCCGGTGCATCGCGCGAATGCGTCAGGGGGAACACGCCGTGCTGGGAGACCAGCCCCACGGAAGGGCGAATGCCGGCAAGGCCGTTGACCGACGCCGGGTAGCGAATGGACATGCAGGTATCGGTGCCGGTGCCGATAGCGGCGAAATTGGCGGCGATCGCCGCGCCGGCTCCCGAGCTGGAGCCGCCAGGGCTTTGGGCGGAGTCATAGGGGTTCCGGGTGAGCGGTGCGCGGCCACTGGTGCCCATGACCGTGAACGCGAACTCGTCCTGATTGGCCTTGCCCAGAATCAGGGCCCCGGCGCGACGCAGGCCGGCCACCGAATGGGCGTCTACCGATGCCTGGTGACCGAGCATGGAATAGGAGCCGGATGTGGACGGGTGGTCGAAGGTGTCGTAGTTGTCCTTCAGCAGCATGGGGACGCAGTGCAGCGCACGGTCGCCGATTCCATGGTCTGCGGCGTAGGCCTCGTCGAGCGCGGCAGCCTGGTCGGCGGCCTGCGGATTGATCCGCAGCACTGAGAGAATTGGCAGCCCCCCGGACTGGGGCGTGGCGTCATAGGCAGCGATGCGCGTGGTGTAGAGCTGGTAGAGCCGGCTGCAGGTGAGAAGGCTGCCGTCCTCCAGACGCTGTTCGCCAGCGAAGGCGGCGTGGATGTCGGCGACAGTCGCTTCCTCGAGGACGAAGGTTCTGGCAGGCGACGGCGAAAGCACGTCGTTGCTGTTGCAGGCACTCAGCAACAGGGCGAGACAGAGCGGGGCGCAACGACGAGGCGACATGGGGGGCTCCGGCAAGGGCCCTGTCGTCTGAGCATGCATCGTGCCATCGGTCGCGGCGATGCGGGACTGCCCAAAAGAAAACGGCCACCCGGAGGTGGCCGTTTTCGGTGTCACCGCAAGATCAGATCCGCGCTTCGATGCCGAAGGCGGCAAAGCCCTTCTTGGTGAAGTTGTCGCGGAACATGTCGCGCAGCTTGGTGGCCGACGCGTCGTAGGCGGCAGGGTCGGTCCAGGTGTTGCGCGGATTGAGAATCTCCGAGGGGACTCCCGGGCAGGCCTTCGGCATCTTCAGGTTGAGGATGGGCTGCACTTCGGTTTCAACCCCGTCCAGCTCACCGTTGAGTGCGGCATTGAGGAGGGCGCGGGTGATCTTCAAGCTCATGCGCTTGCCGACGCCGTAAGGGCCACCGCTCCAGCCGGTGTTGAGCAGGATGCAGCGGGCCTGGTTCTGCTGCATCTTCTTCGCCAGCAGTTCCGCGTAGACATTGGGCTTGTGCGCCATGAACGGGCCGCCGAAGCAGGCCGAGAAGGTCGGCTGCGGTTCGGTCACGCCCACTTCGGTGCCGGCCACGCGTGCGGTGAAGCCGGAGACGAAGTGGTACATCACGTCCTTCGGTTCCAGGATCGAGATCGGCGGCAGCACGCCGAAGGCATCGGCGGTCAGCAGCACGATGGTCTGCGGGTGCGGGCCGCGGCCATTGGGCATGGTGTTGGGCACCACATCCAGCGGGTAGGACAGGCGCGTGTTCTCGGCGATGCTGCGGTCGCTCAGGTCCAGCTCGTCCGGGTGGCACTCGGCCATGGTCTTGCCCGGCAGCGGCGGCACGTTCTCGATGATGGTGCCGGCCTGGCTCATGGCAGCAGCGATCACCGGCTCAGCCTGCTTGTCGAGGTCAATCAGCTTGGCGTAGCAGCCGCCTTCGAGATTGCACAGGCCGTTGTCGGACCAGATGGTCTCGTCATCGCCGATCAGGCGGCGGCTGGCGTCGGCCGACAGGGTGGTCTTGCCGGTGCCGGACAGGCCAAACAGGATGGCGCCGTCGCCTTTTTCGCCGACGTTGGCCGAGCAGTGCATGGACAGGCGGCCTTCCAGCGGCAGCAGGTAGTTGCCGACGGTGAAAATGGTCTTCTTGTTGACGCCGCAGTAGTCGGCGCGGCCGGCGACCAGGCAGATCTTGTTGCGGGTGTCGATGATCACCGCCGCCTCGGCGCGGCAGCCGTCGCGCTCCGGGACGCACTCGAAGCTGGGCACATTGATCATGGTCCAGCGACGTGCGTCGACATCCTTCACGCCTTCAAGGTTCTTCGGGAACATGTTGTCCACGAACATGGCGTGCGTGGCGTATTCGCCGACGAAGCGGTAGGGCACCGCGAAGTCGGGGTCCGAGCCCATGAACACATCCTTCACGTACAAGGCGGCCTGCTTGTCGTTGAGGTGCGCGACCACGCGCTTGAGCAGGCTCTGATACTGGTCCGGGTCGTAGCCGTTGAGGTCGGCCTTGAACCACAGTTGGTCGGCAACCTCCGGCCATTTCACTGCATAGGTGTCCTTGGTGCGGCGACCGGTGCAGTCCGGGTCGGTGTAGTAGACCAGGGGACCGTCCACGCCAAGCTTGGTGGCGAAGGCCTTCTGCGCGTCCGAGGGGCCATCGCGACGGACGCGACCCTTGTCGTTGGCGATGGCCTCGTGAAACAGCTCCGGCTTGCTGAGGTTGTACTTGTAGGTAACCGTCTTGAGCCCAAGCAGTTTTTCGAGATCGGCCTGAAAGGTCATGGGGGGTCCTTACATGAGAAAACGGGCGGTTGAACCGCCGTGCGGCGGGGCACGCGGTTCGCCAAAAAAGGTCGCAAATGGTACGGATGGCGGCGGCTGGCCGCAAGCAAGCCCAATAAAATCAGTAAGATATATAAGGTTTATAGGGCAAAAACGCTGATCCCTGCGCCGCCGTCGAGGTGCGGGGATGGCTACTCCGGCAGTTTGAAGCCGGCAACCGAGGCCCGAAGCTTTTCCGACAGCGCGTTGAGTTCGCCAATGGCGTGGGCCGTCTGACCGGCAGAGCCGGAGGTCTGGACCGCGATTTCGCGAATGTTCTGCATCTGTCCGGCAATGGTGGTCGCAGCGGCAGACTGGTTGCGGGCGGCGCCCGAGATCTCCTGGATCAGTCGCGCGATCTGTTGCGAACTGGTTTCCACCTGCGTGAGCGCCCCTCCCGCTTCTTCGGCGCTGCGGGCGCCGCTGACCACGTTGTGGGTGGAGCGCTCCATCGAGATGATCGCCTCGTTGGTATCGGCCTGAATCGTCTTCACCAGGTTTTCGATCTGTCGGGTGGCAGTGGAGGCTCGCTCAGCCAGTCGCTGAACTTCCTCGGCCACCACGGCAAAACCGCGTCCCTGTTCACCCGCCATGGCCGCCTGGATGGAGGCATTGAGCGCCAGGGTGCTGGTCTGCTCAGCGATGTCGTTGATCAGCTCGATGATGTTGCCGATTTCCTGGGACGACTCCCCCAGACGTTTGATGCGTTTGGCCGTGTCCTGAATCTGCTCGCGCAGGGTATTCATGCCCTGGATCGTGCGGTCCACCGTCTGCGCCCCGTTGTGTGCCACCGCCACCGATTCCTGCGCATGTCGGGCCAGCTGCTCCGCGCGCCCGGCCACCTGCTGCATCTGCTGGGAGGTGGCGGCGATCTGGGTGGTGACGGCAGTCACGTCCTTGGCCTGCCGCTCCGACGCCTGGTTCATGCGGGAAGCGATCTGCTGGGTCTGGGCGGCGCTCTGTGCCAACTGCTCCGACGTGTTGTTGATGGTGCCGACCAGCGCGCGCATGTTCTGCACGGTGTAGTTGATCGAGTCGGCGATGGCGCCGGTGAAGTCTTCGGTTACGGTTACGTCGACAGTGAGATCGCCGTCGGCGAGGTTGGTGATTTCGTCGAGCAGCCCGAGAATGGCCTGTTGCTGTCGCGCATCCCGCTGCTCGGTTTCAGCCGAACCGCTGCGGGTGCTACGGGCGAACAGCAGAAAGAACGCCACGATGGCGGCGATCGCCAGGACCAGCGCCAGCACACTGACCACCGGCAGTGCGGCATGGGGATCCGATTGCGGGCCAGGCCAAACTTGCAGGGCGTCTGCGGCTGCGATGACAGCGGCAGCATGTGCCGGGATGTCGGCTGCGTGCTGCTGTAGCGCATCCATCCGCGGTGCGGCTTCGACGATGACTCCGATGCGGTCGGCGACCGTCTGATAGCGCTGCTGCAGAGCGGTTGCGCGGTCGCGTGTCGCGCCATCGCGCAGCGCCGGCAGGTTGTCGTCGCCTCCGGTCAATCGAGTCAGGTCATTGACGAAATAAGCGCTCTCCAGGCGCAATGCCTCGATGTTCTGGGAGGCGTTGGTGCCGGTGCCGACGACGGTCGGCAAGGCGGCGTTCACCCGCTCCAGGCGCATCATCAGCTGCGTTGCGAGCTGCAGCTGACGCGCGGGCGCGCTTTGTGCCGTCAACTCGTCAGACAGGGCTGCGGTGGCCGTGCCGATGTCGCTCAGCTGTGCCCGGATCTCCCCCAATTGCTGCAAGACCCGCTGATACGCCTCGGCGTGCTCGGCCAGCGCCGTGCCGGATGCCTGTAATGCGCTCCAGGCACGGCCCAGGGCTTCGACGGATTCGTTGTCGCTTGACGCTGCGGTGTCCCGCAGGGCCTGCAGCCGTGACGTGAGGTCATCGGAGGGCGCTGTCAGCGCCGCCCAATCCACGGTGTCACCGCGACGCAGCGCGGCTGCGGCGTCGACCCACCGTAGCGACTGGTTGCGAGCGTCAGCCGCCAGTTCGGGCGGGTCACGATCGACCGCTGCGGACTGTCCCCCAAAGTAGAAGCCACCGATGGCGATGATGATGAGGCCGATGGCCGCCAGCAGTAGGGCGACATCGCGTCGAAGCAGTGCGTTACGCACCAAGGTGAGATCTGCCATGGTTCCCCCCGAAACGTGGCGTTAGATGGTGCGTTCAGCCACCGAGGACACTGTTGATGCGATTCAGCAGGTCAGATTCGCTGACCGGCTTCACGAGGTATTCCTTGGCACCCTGGCGCAGCGCCCAGACGCGGTCGGTTTCCTGATTCTTCGCGCTGACGACCAGGATCGGGATGGCGGCGGTGGCGGGGTCCTTGGACAGGGTCCGGGTGGCCTGAAAACCATTGACCCCGGGCATCACAACATCCATGACGACGCAGTCGGGCTTTTCCGCGCGGATGCGGTCGATGGCGTCCTGGCCGCTGGTGGCTTCCAGGACCGTGTGTCCTGCCTTGCTGAGCATGTTCCGGAGGTTCGCCACGTCCGTGGGCGAGTCGTCCACCACCATGATGCGCGCCATGCTGCAATCCCTCTGCGTTGTATTGAGGCCGGTTTTCGGAAACTTCCTGAGCGGCCTTATATAACACGACCGCTGCGACGGCCGGGATGGGGGTCAGTGCCGGCGGACGCCGTCATGCCAGCAGCCGGCCACACGGTGGCGGAACCGCCAGCCGTCGAACGGCGTGTTGTGGCCCCGGCTGCGCAGTGCTGCGGCCTGCAGGGTCCATTCCGTGTCGGCCTCGATCAGTGCGAAATCAGCCGGCGCCCCCTCGGCCAGGCGGGGTGGCGGCAGACCCAGTGCCAGCGCCGGCCCCGTGGTAAGCCGTGCCACCGCTTCGAGGGGACTGAGCAGGTGCTCGTCCACCAGCCGCAGCACCAGGGGCCATAGGGTCTCCAGTCCCGAGATCCCCGACGCGGTCAGCGGGAAGGGGTCGATCTTGGCGTCGGCCTCGTGGGGTTGGTGGTCCGAGCACACGGAGGCGATCACGCCGCTGCCGACCGCGGCGCGCAAGGCATCGCGGTCCTCGTGGCTGCGCAACGGCGGCATCACATGCGCACGTGCGTCGAATCCCTCGATCGCGGCGTCGGTCAGAAACAATTGGTGCGCTGCCACATCGGCCGACACCGGTAGTCCGCGTTCGCGGGCGGTGGCGACCAACTCCGCTCCCCGGGCCGTCGACAGCCGCCCGAAGTGCACCCGCGCGCCGGTGTCTTCCACCAACGAAATCCAGAACCGCAGTGCCGACACCTCGGCGGCGACCGGAATGGACGGCAGGCCCAGTCGCGTCGCCACGGCGCCTTCATGGGCGCAGCCGCTGCCGCTCAGTGCCGGATCCTGCGCAAACACATGGATGCTGAGGCCCAGCCCATGGGCGTATTCCAGGGCACGCCGCGCCATCAGGGGATCGCGCAGGGGCTGCAGGCCGTTGGACAGCGCCACGCAACCTGCCGCCTTGAGGGCGCTCATCTCCGCCAGCGCATCGCCGGCCAAGTCGCGGGTTAGCGCGCCCAGCGGGCAGACCCAGGGACTCCGCACGGCCTTGGAGATGCGCAATACCCGGACCACCATGGCGGGGGTATCGAGGGTCGGGCGGGTATCGGGCGGCAGCGCAAAGCGGGTGATGCCACCGGCAAATGCGGCGGCGGTCTCGCTGGCGAAATCGGCCTTGCCGGTGTGGCCGGGCTCGCGAAAGCGCGCACACAGGTCGATGGCGCCCGGGACCAGCCAGGCCCCCTTGGCATCCAGGGTGTCGGCGTAGTCGGTTGCGGGGGCATGGGTGCCGACATGGTCGATGCGGTTGCCGCGCAGGCCGAGATGGCCGAGTTCGTCGCGGCCGCTGGCGGCATCGAGCAGGCGGGCGTTGCGGATCAACAGGCTCACGGCGCGGCTCCGCCAAGAATGGTGTCCATCACCGCCATGCGAACGGCGATGCCGTTGCGGACCTGGTCGAGGATGACCGAGCGCGGGCCATAGGCAATATCGCCGTCAATCTCGACCCCCCGGTTGATCGGCCCGGGATGCATGACGATCCCCTCCGGGTGCAGGCGTGCCATTCGCTGCGCGTTGAGACCGTAGTCCCGGTGGAACTCGCCCAGGCTTGGCAGGAAGGCGCCGAGCATCCGCTCCTTCTGCAGTCGCAGCAGGATCACCACGTCGGCGCCCTCGAGCGCTGCATCGACATCGTGAAACACCTGTACCCCCATCTGATCAATGCCCGCCGGCATCAGTGTCGGCGGTGCCGCCACGCGGATCTCGGCGGCACCCAGGGTGCGCAGGCCGTGAATATCCGAACGGGCGACCCGCGAGTGCAGGATGTCGCCAACGATGCATACCCTGAGGCCCGCGATGCGGCCCATGTGGCGTCGAATCGTCAGCAGATCGAGCAGGCCCTGCGTGGGATGCGCGTGACGACCGTCGCCGGCGTTGAGGATGGCGACGCCGGGTGCTGCGTGCTCGGCAAAGAAGTGGGCGGCGCCGGAGGTGTCGTGGCGCACCACAAACATGTCGGCCTGCATGGCCTCCAGGGTCTTCAGCGTGTCCAGCAGCGTCTCACCCTTGGAGGCCGAGGACGAGGCCACCTGCAGGTTGAGCACGTCGGCGGACAAACGCTTCGCGGCCAGCTCGAACGTGGTGCGGGTTCGTGTCGAGGGTTCGAAAAAGAGGTTGATGACCGTGCGGCCAAGCAGGCTGGCGTGCTTCTTGTCGCCGCCGGTCTCCCCGAGGAAGCGGTCGGCACGGTCGAGCAGGGTTGTCAGCAACGGCGCCGGCAGCCCCTCCAGGGTGAGCAGGTGGCGCAGATGGCCCTGATCGTCGAGCTGTGGCGATGCCGTCATGGGGCGGCATTATGACGGTTTGTGCGGGGTTCAGGGAGGCGGTAGCAGCCTGCGCCCGCCTTCAACGCCGCCCTCGTCGAACCATTGCTCGAGAATCACCCGCGCGGCTTCGGCGTCGCGGTCGGCTTTTCGCACCCGCCGTCCGAGCTGCCCCTGGGCACGCGCCTGACGCAGGCGGTCATCGGCCATGCGGGAGCTGTAGCGCTCGTCACAGACATAGACCGGACAGCCGAAGCGGCCGTGCAGCTGCCCGGCGAAGGCCTGCGCGCGGGCGGTGGCGGCCTGCAGTCCGCCCTGCTCGTCGAGCGGCCAGCCCACCACGGCAGCGGTTGGTGCCCAGCTGTCCCAGCTGCGCTGGATGCCCTGCCAGTCGTCGGGGGCGAGGGTGGGGAGCGCGCGCGCGCGCCCGGTCAGGGCTTCGCCTACCGCGATGCCGACCCGCTTCTCCCCCACGTCGAAGGCCATGACCGCCATGTCGATGGTGGCCTAGCCCGCATTTCTCACAGGGTCGCCTTCGATCCCTGTGCCAATACCGATCTTCACTGAAGCTTTCATGCGATATGTTCCGATCAAAGTGATGTACGGATCGAAGGCTGATCGGCGCTGGCCTGTCTGCGGTGCCACCGGTTTGGGCTTCACGCAACCAGGGGAACAACCATCGGTTTCGTTCCAGCCCGGTGCCGCTGGCATCCTCGACATACGGCCATCACTCGATCCCCTTGTGAGAAATGCCGCCTAACCGTGACCGGCGGTGGCCATCAACTGGGACACATCGACGCCAAGCAACCGGGTCGCGGCCTGCCAGCGGTCGCGCGCCGGCATGCGGAAGATGATCTCGCTGTCGACCGGAGTGTTGAGCCAGGCGTTGTGCATGACCTCCTCCTCGAGCTGGCCCTCGGACCAGCCGGCATAGCCGAGCACCACGACATAGTCCGCAGGGCCGCCGCCTTCGCCGATGGCGCGCAGGATGTCGCGCGAGGTGGTGATGAACAGCCCTGTTTCCAGTTGCAGCGTCGACTCCCAGTCGCCCGGGCCGCTGTGGATGACGAAGCCGCGCTCCGGCTGTACCGGTCCGCCCCAATACACGTGCACCGACTCATCCAATGAGTCCCGCGACAGATCCATCTGTTTCATCATGTCGCTGAGCGTGAGGTCCATCGGCCGGTTGATGACGAGCCCGATGGCGCCGTGATCGTTGTGCTCGCACAGCAGGGACACGGTGTTGGCGAACCGCTCGTCCTCCATGCCGGGCATGGCGACCAGGAACTGGTTCTTGAGGAAATCGCTCATGGGGGCAGTGTAGCGGTCCCCGGGGTTTCGGGCAGCCGTGCCAGCAGTGCGCGGGCGATGCCGCCGGTGACAAGGCCCAGCAGCAGGGCCGCCGTGAGCAGCGGTGGCAGCAGGTGCAGCAGGCCGGGGTGTGGCACGAACCAGCCCCAGGCGAGCAGGAACTGGCCGCCGATGTGGGCCACGGACGACAGCAGCGACAAGCCCATGACCGAAAGTCTTCCGCGCGGCATCAGGTGATTCCAGGCGACGCCGAGGGTCAGCGCCGCCAGGCTGAACCCGGCGCCGGCCGCTGACAGCCAGAAACCGGGGGCAAGAAAGCTGCCGACCAGCAGGCTCGATACCAATACTCGGAGTCCATTGACCCAGATGGCCATGCCCAATCCGTAGCGCGCCAGCACGACCAGGGTGATGACGTTGGCCAGCCCGGGTTTGATGCCGGGGATGGGTGACGGGATGCCGGACTCCAGCAGGTGGATGAGGATGGCGATGCCGGCAAATCCGGCGATCAACCGGTCGCGGTGGCGGGCCGGATCAGAATGCGACACTGTCCACGCCGTTCTTGCCAACGAGGCTGATCGACACCCGGTTGGGAACACAAGCGGCACCGTCGCCGGCATGGGACAACCAGCCACTGTGAATGCAGATGCGGTTGCGACAGGGGCTGTCGAGGAAGCGCACGCGCCCTGCTGATACCGCGACCGTGCTGAGGCCGCGTGTGCCCTCGACCTTCAGGATCTGATCGATGCGCAGATCAAGGGTGTGCGCCGGCGTGCCGTCGACGCGAACCTCGGCCGTGTCGGCAGGGTGGGCCGGCTGCCATAGCGCGGCATAGATCCCCCCGAGCAGCCCACACAGGACGATCAGCAGCACGCGGTCGGCGGCGCTCACGGCAAGCGCTCCAGGGTGACGCCATCCGGCAGGACCAGACGGTCCGCGAGGGCGGCGGTGGCCTGGATACGTCCATCGTCTGTCACCACCAGCACCTGATCGAGCCCCAGTGCGGCGGCGGTGTCCGGCCACGCGGGGCCCGCCACAAACAGGGCGGTGCTGGCGGCATCTCCGAGGATCGGGTCATCGGTCACCACGGTGACGGATTGCAGGCCCCGTGCCGGCTGGCCGGTGCGCGGATCCAGCAGATGATGGTAGCGCCGCCCCCGGTGCAGGAAATACCGTTCGTAGTCGCCACTGGTGATGATGGCCTCCTGTGCCGAGGTCGGCAGCAGGGCGAGCATCTGCTGCGTGCCCTCCGCGGGGCGCGGATGGCGGATGCCGATGCGCCAGGGCTGCGGGCCCTTATGGCCTGCAGCCTGGACATTGCCACCGAGGTTGACGATCAGGTTGGGGAAGCCGGCGCCGATCAGCCGGTCGGCAATGGCGCGCGCGGCCTGACCCTTGGCAATGCCGCCGAAGTCCAGCTGCACGCCGGGTGCCGGGCCCCAGGTCGGTCCAGCGGTCAAGGCCGGGGCTGCCGCCAGGGCCGCGAGTGGCGGCGCCAGGGCCGCCGTTTCGGGAGGGCGGTCAGGGAAGGCGGTCTGGTCCTGAAAGCGCCATTGCGCTACCAGAGCGCCGACCCGGGCGTCGAAGCGGCCTTCGGTGCGTTCGCTTATCTCTGCGGCCCGGGCAAACAAGGGCCGCATCGGTGGCGGGACGGTGATGGCCTCGCCCGCGGCGAGTTGCCGGTTCAACGATGCCAGTGCGCTGTCCCCCAGCACGCTCCAGCGGTGCTCAAAGCTGGGCAGCCAGGTGGCCAGGTCATCCAGCGCGGCGTGCGCGTCGGCCTCGTCCTGGGCGGGGCTCAGCCACAGGGTCACGGTGACCAGGGTGCCCAGGCCCACCAGGTCGCGGGTGAGCACGCGCCCTTCGGCCGGGTTGCGCTGTGCCAGCCAGGCGAAGAGCGCCACCATCAGCAGCCCGGTGAGGGCTCGTCTGCCGAACTGCTTGAGTCGGGGATCCATCAGGGCAGGCTGTCGGCAGGCGCCTGTGAAAGGGATGACTCAATGGCAGCCATCAGCTGTCCGCCAATGTCCTGTTGGTAGGCCGCATCGATTTCGCGTGCGCAGGTGGGGGAGGTCACGTTGATCTCGGTGAGGTGTTCACCAATGACGTCGAGGCCGACGAAAAGGAGCCCGCGCGCCTTCAGCGCCGGCCCTACCTGGGCGGCGATCCAGCGGTCATGGTCACTGAGCGGCTGTGGACGGCCGCTGCCACCAGCCGCCAGATTGCCGCGGGTTTCACCGGCCATCGGGATGCGCGCCAGGCAGTAGGGAATGGGCTCGCCGTTCACCATCAGGATGCGTTTGTCGCCCTCGGTGATCGCGGGCAGGTAGCGTTGCGCCATGATCAGGTGGCGTCCCTCGGTCAGACTCTCGATCACAGCGCCCAGGTTCAATCCGTCCGGGCCGACCCGGAAGATGCCGCTGCCGCCCATGCCGTCCAGCGGTTTCAGGATGATGTCGCCCTGCTCCGCATGAAAGGCGCGCAGCACCGCCGGGTCGCGGGCAATCAGGGTGGGGGCGCAGCACTGCGGAAACTGGGTGATGAAGAACTTCTCGTTGCAGTCCCGCAGTGCGGCGGGGCGGTTGACCACCCGGCATCCCTGCGCTTCGGCCAGTTCCAGGGTGTAGGTGGCGGCGATGTAGTCGAGGTCGAACGGGGGGTCCTTGCGCATCAGCAGGGCGTCGAGCTGGCCCAGTGGCGATACGGTGGGGTCCCCGAGGCTGAACCAGTCCTCGCGATCATCGCGGACGGTGAGTGGTCGGCCACGGCCCAGCGCCTCGCCGTCACGAACCCAGAGGTCGCCCATCTCGTAGTAACGCAGGGACCAGCCCCGGGCCTGTGCTGCGAGCATCAGGTGCAGGGTGGTGTCCTTGTAGGGTTTGATGGCCCCGATAGGGTCCATCAACACGCCGAGGGTGCGGTGCATGGCGAAGTCCGGGCGGGCGGAGGCGGCAGTGTACCGCCGCATGCGCGAGGGCGGCGGTGTCAACGAAAAACACCCCGGGGAGCCGGGGTGTTCTTGAGGTCGTGCGAGCCTTATTTCTCGACGATGGCCGTGACGCCGACGCCGCCCGCAGCACAGATCGAGATCAGTCCGCGACCACCGCCGGCCTCGTCGATGATCTTCGCCAGGGTGGCGATGATGCGGCCGCCGGTGGCGGCGAACGGATGCCCTACCGCGAGCGAACCGCCGCGGACATTCATCTTGCTGCGGTCGATGCTGCCCAGCGGCTTGTCGAGGCCGAGGCGGTCCTTGCAGAAGCGCGGATCCTCCCAGGCTTTCAGCGTGCACAGCACCTGGGCGGCGAAGGCTTCGTGGATTTCATAGAAGTCGAAGTCCTGAAGCTTGATGCCGGCCCGCGCCAGCATGCGCGGTACGGCGTAGGCAGGCGCCATCAACAGGCCTTCCTTGCCACTGGCGAAATCCACCGCCGCCGTTTCCGCGTGTGTGAGGTAGGCCTGCACTTTGAGTCCATGCGCCTTGGCCCACTCGTCGGAGGCCAGCATCACGGCGGAGGCGCCGTCGGTGAGCGGGGTGGAGTTGCCTGCCGACAGGGTGCCCTTGCCGGATTTGCGATCGAAGGCCAGTCCCAGCGAGGCCAGCTTCTCCAGCGTCAGGTTCTCGCGCAGGTTGTTGTCGCGCTCCAGGCCGGAGAACGGCACGATGAGGTCGCCGTAGAAGCCGGCGGCGTAGGCGTTGGCGGCCTTCTGGTGGCTTTCATAGGCAAGCTGGTCCTGGTCTTCGCGGCTGATCTTCCATTCCTGGGCCATCAGTTCGCAGTGCTGGCCCATGCTCTTGCGGGTGCGCGGCTCGCCATTGGTCGGGATGGCCGGCGCCAGCATGGAGGGACGGAACTTGGCGATGGCCGCCAGGCGTTGGCCGGTGGTCTTGGCGCGATTGGCCTCCAGCAGGATCTTGCGCAGGCGGTCGTTGACCGCAATGGGGGCATCCGAGGTGGTGTCGACACCGCCGGCGATGCCGGAGTCGATCTGTCCCAGCGCGATCTTGTTACCGATGTTGATGGCGGCTTCCAGCCCCGTGCCGCAGGCCTGCTGGACGTCGAAGGCGGAGGTTTCCGGCGCCAGGCCGGACGACAGCACCGACTCGCGGGTCAGGTTGAAATCCCGCGAATGCTTGAGCACGGCGCCGGCGGCCACTTCGCCGATGCGTTCGCCATGCAGCTGGAACTTGTCGACCACGCCCTTGAGGGCGGCGGTGAGCATGGCCTGGTTGGACTGGGTGGCGTAGGCGGTGTTGGACCGGGCGAAGGGAATGCGGGCGCCACCGAGGATGGCGACTTTGCGGGCCTGTGCCATGAAACGCTCCTTGAATAGGTGAAGGGGCAGACCGGAGTCTGACTAGGTAGTCAGCATACGCGCGGCAGATGTCGAACCGGTTGGCCCTGGCGACAGCCGGAGGAGGCGCCACCAAAAATTCATCGGCGACCCCTTGAAAGCCGGCGGGTCACCCTCAACAATTAGCAGCCTCTGCATGCGAGTGCTAACAGGAAGGTCTGAGAACCCCCTGGATAGTCGCGCTGGAGCCTAACCCTAGTCTTTGTCCTATCGGGAGAACTGTTATGAGTCTGCGTCCGTTGCACGACCGCGTGATCGTGAAGCGTCTGGAAGAAGAGAAGAAGTCCGCCGGTGGCATCCTGATTCCGGATTCCGCCGCGGAAAAGCCCCTCAAGGCCGAAGTCATCGCCGTGGGCACCGGGAAACGCACCGACGACGGCAAGACCCACGCGGTCGACGTCAAGGTCGGCGACAAGGTGCTGATCGGCAAGTATTCCGGCACCGAAGTGAAGGTCGATGGCCAGGACCTCGTGGTCCTGCGCGAAGACGACATCATGGCCGTGTTCGCCTGATCCGCCGCCCACCCCCTACTGAGAGAGGAAATCAATAATGTCAGCGAAAGAAGTCAAGTTTGGTGACGACGCCCGCGCCCGCATGGTGGCCGGTGTCAACGTGCTCGCCAACGCGGTCAAGGTCACCCTTGGTCCCAAGGGCCGCAACGTGGTGCTCGACAAGTCCTTCGGCGCCCCCACGGTGACCAAGGACGGCGTGTCGGTTGCCAAGGAAATCGAACTGAAGGACAAGTTCGAGAACATGGGCGCGCAGCTGGTGAAGGAAGTCGCCTCCAAGACCTCCGATGCGGCCGGCGACGGCACCACCACGGCCACCGTGCTGGCCCAGGCCATCCTCAACGAAGGCCAGAAGAGCGTGACCGCCGGGGTTGACCCGATGGACATCAAGCGCGGCATCGACAAGGCCGTGGAAGCGGTCACCTCCGAGATCAAGAAGCTGGCCGTACCCTGCAAGGACCGCAAGGCCATTGCCCAGGTCGGCACGGTGTCGGCCAACAGCGACGAAGCCATTGGCGAGATCATCGCCCAGGCGATGGACAAGGTTGGCAAGGAAGGCGTGATCACCGTCGAAGACGGCTCCGGGCTCGAAAACGAACTGGACGTGGTCGAAGGCATGCAGTTCGACCGTGGCTACCTCAGCCCCTACTTCATCAACAACGCGCAGAGCCAGCAGGTCGAGCTGGAAAACCCGCTGATCCTGATCTCCGAAAAGAAGATCTCCAACATCCGCGAAATGCTGCCGGTGCTGGAAGGCGTGGCCAAGGCGGGCAAGCCGCTGATGATCATCGCCGAGGACGTCGAAGGCGAGGCGCTGGCCACCCTGGTGGTCAACAACCTGCGTGGCATCCTCAAGGTCGCCGCCGTCAAGGCGCCGGGCTTTGGCGACCGCCGCAAGGAAATGCTGAAGGATATCGCCATCCTCACCGGTGGCACGGTCATCAGCGAGGAAGTGGGCCTGTCGCTCGAGAAGGCGGGGCTGGACGATCTGGGTACCGCCAAGAAGATCCAGATCAACAAGGAAAACACCACCATCATCGATGGCGCCGGTGACTCCAAGGCAATCGAAGCCCGCGTGGCCGAGATCCGCAAGCAGATCGAAGACGCCACCAGCGACTACGACCGCGAAAAGCTGCAGGAGCGTGTGGCCAAGCTGGCCGGCGGTGTGGCCGTGATCAAGGTCGGTGCCGCCACCGAAGTGGAAATGAAGGAAAAGAAGGCCCGCGTCGAAGATGCCCTGCACGCCACGCGTGCGGCCGTCGAGGAAGGCATCGTCCCGGGCGGTGGTGTTGCCCTGGTGCGCGCCGCGACCTCGCTGGAAGCCGTCAAGGGCGCCAATGATGACCAGACGGTCGGCGTCAACATCCTGCGCCGCGCCATCCAGGAGCCGCTGCGCATGATCGTCCGCAACTGCGGTGAGGAGCCCTCCGTGGTCCTCAACAAGGTGGCGGAAGGCAAGGGCAACTTCGGTTACAACGCCGGCAACAACACCTTCGGTGACATGGTCGACATGGGCATCATCGACCCCGCCAAGGTGACCCGTCTGGCATTGCAGAACGCGGCCTCCGTGGCCGGTCTGCTGCTCACCACCGAAGCCATGGTGGCCGAGCTGCCGAAGAAGGACGAGCCGGCGATGCCGGCCGGTGGCATGGGTGACATGGGCGGCATGGGCGGCTTCTAAGCCGTCGCTGCCCGCAGCGGTTCGCCGCAGGCCGGGACCCTTTGGGGTCCCGGCTTTTTTGTGCCCGTCGGTTCGGCACTGGCGGGGCTTCCAGTAAGCTTGCGCCCGGGAGAACAACCACATCATGACCTTTCTGCATCTTCTCACCGTGATGGTGCTGCTGGCGGTGCATGCCCTTGCGCTGGGCTTGTGGCTGCGCCGGTGGGCGGGAGCGCCGGTGCTCGGGCTCAGTGTTGGCGTGGTGGCGGGTGTGACTGTGTTGTTTGCGGTGGAGCACGCGATCGGGCTCGGGTCGCTCAGGGGCCTGGGGGTGCTTACCGGACTGGTGTCCGCCGGCCTGATCTGGCGCGAGCGGGCTGCCCTGCGCCATCCGCGGGTGGCGCTGACCGCCCTGCCGATCCTGCTGGCGGTCGGTTGGGGGCTGGCGTGGAAGCTCAACTTCCCCAGCATCTACCCGACTTCGGAACGCGTGACCGACCTGTACTTCATCGTCAACTACCTGGATGGCGCGCGCCTGCCGCCGGTCGATCACTGGTTTCCACCGTATGCCTTCGATTTCTATTACGCCTTGCAGCACTATGCCGCGGCGCTGATGGGGCGCTGGTTCGCGCTGTCGCCGGGACTGACCTACAACCTCGCGTTCGTGCTGCTGCCGGCGCTGACCCTGGCCCTGAGCTGGGAGACGGCAAGACGTCTGGGCCTGCAGCGTCTGCCCGCGACACTGCTGCTGGCGGCACTGGCGGTCGGCGGCACTGGCGCCAGCCTGTGGACGCGGCTGGTAGTGGAGAATCCGCCCGACGGGGCGGCGGTTGCCACCGCCAATGACCGCATGTGGGCGAGCGCCCGTTTTGTCGGCGGTTTTGACCAGCGCATCAACGTGGACTGGGCCGAACGCCTGTTCGCCGGCGGGCTGCCGCCGCAGCATGCGCGGCAGGATCTGCCGTTGGAGAACCTCGGCTATCAGTATTACGTGGGGGACTATCACCCGCCCCTGGGGGGATTCTTGCTGTTGGCGATGGCGCTGGCCCTGATGGTGGCAGTGCACCAGGCGCCAACGGCGGCACAGCGGGACAGGCGACTGGCGGCGCTGGCCGCCACGGTGCCGCTGTGCCTTGCGGTCAACACCTGGGTGTTTCCGCTGCAGGCGCTGCTCGTCGGCGTCTGGGCGCTATGGCAGTGCCCGCAGTGGCGCCGGCAGGCGGCGTTGTGGCCGGCGCTGCGTGCGCTGGTGCTGGGCGGGCTGGCGACCCTGTTCGTGCTGTTGCCGTTCCTGGCCGGCTTTTCCCAGCGGAGTCTTGAAGCGGGCTTCCAGTGGGTGAGCGGCGTGCAGCACACGCCCTGGGTGGGTTTTCTGGTGTTGCATGGGCCGGTGCTGCTGCTACTTGCGCTGGCAGCGGCAGTGCCGCCCCGCCTGCGGATGCTGGCCTGGCCAGTGGCGACAGCGTTGGCGGTGTCCCTGCTGCTCACCGAGTTGTTCTATGTGGACGATCTGTCGGGCGGGCAGTACGAGCGGACCAACACCACCATGAAGGGATGGGGCTGGATCTGGACCGCAACCTTGATGGGGGTGGCGCCCGCCGTTCTGCTAAGTCCCCGACGTGGCGTGCGGCTGCTGGCGGTGGCGGCGCTGGCGTCGACGTTGGTGTACGTCGCCGATATCGTTGGCTACTGGCGTTCCGAGGCGCGCAGCGACTTCGGGCAACTGCACGCGGAGGCCATCTACCGTCGGGATACTGGTGGTACCGCCATTATCTCCTTCCTGCGTGCGGCGCCCGAAGGCGTGGTGCTTGAACGCCTGAAGGAGGATGCCTATGACAACGGTGGTGCCTACAGCGCCTTTGCCGGCAAGCCGCTGTGGCTCGGATGGCCGCTGCACGAGGTGACATGGCGGGGGCAGCTGCCGGAAATCTGGCAGCGCCGGGATGCCCAGCGCGCGCTGTTCGAAGCGCGGCTGGAGGACGTGCTGCCCTACCTGCGGGCGCAACGGGTGGACTACATCGTGTGGAGTGCGCGCGAAGCACGCGATCTCCGCGAGCATCATGCGAAGCTTTCGGCCCAGCTCTCCGCCGATTTTCACTGGCACGAACTGGCGAGGGACGGTGATCGGCCCATCGGCGTCTGGGCGCGGCGATGATCGGCAGCGGACATCCCGTCGGGCGGTTCCTGTGGGTCGGCGGGGGCTCGACGCTGGCGCATTACCTGCTGATGAGCGCTCTGGTCGAGTGGGGGGATTGGGCCCCGGTGCCGGCAGCGGTTGCCGGGTTTCTGCTGGGAGCGGTGGTGAACTACGTTCTCAATCGGGCGTTCACCTTCCGCAGCGGACGCCCACACCGGATCGGCGTGCCCCGGTTTGCAGTGATGCTGGCGGTCGGCTGCGGGGTCAACGCGATGTTGGTAGCGCTGTGGGTACACGGGCTGCGCTGGCACTATCTGGTGTCACAGGCGGCTGCGACCCTGGTGGTCATGGTGATGAACTATCTGGTGATGCGGCATTGGGTTTTTGGAGAGGTGCGCGCACATGGCTGATCCCCAGCTCAGTGTTCTGGTTCCGGTCTACAACGAAGTGGCGGGCCTGCACGCCTTCTGGCAGCGGCTGCGCGTCGTGTTGGATGGCCTGTCTGTCGATGCCGAAGTGCTGTTCGTCGACGACGGCAGCAATGATGGCAGTGATGCTGCGTTGCAGACGTTGGCCGCAGAGGATGCACGTATCGGGGTGCTCACGCTGTCCCGCAACTTTGGCAAGGAAGTGGCCATGAGCGCCGGCTTCGACCATGTCCATGGCGATTGGACGGTACTCATCGACGCCGATCTGCAGGACCCGCCGGAGCTGATTCCCGCCCTGCTCGACAAGGCGGCCTCGGGCTACGACATGGTGTATGCGCGACGGCGCCATCGCCATGGCGAAACCTGGATCAAGCGCACCACGGCTGCGGTGTTCTATCGCCTCATGGGGCGGCTCAGCCGACGGGTCGCGATCCCGCGAGACACCGGTGACTTTCGTGTTTTGAGCGCACGCGCGGTGGCGGCGTTGCGCCGCTTTCGCGAGCAGCATCGTTTCATGAAGGGGCTGTTTGCCTGGATCGGGTATCCGAGCGCGGAAATCGTCTACGACCGCGACCCTCGCGCAGCCGGTGAGAGCCACTTCAGCCTGTGGCGGTTGTGGAACTTCGCGCTGGAGGGCATCACCAGTTTTTCCACCGCACCGTTGCGGCTGGCCAGCTACCTGGGCATGGTGGTGGCGCTGGTGGCGTTCGCCTTCGGCTTCTGGATCGTGCTGAAGACGGTGCTTTTCGGCGAATCGGTGCGTGGGTATCCCACCATCATGGTGACCCTGCTGTTCTTCAGCGGCGTGCAGCTGCTGTTCATCGGTGTCATCGGCGAATACCTCGGCCGCATGTTCGAGGAAACCAAGCAGCGACCACTGTATCTGGTGCAGTCGCTGCGACGGCCCCGCGCTCAGCCCGCCGACCAGCCCGCCGACCAGGCGTCGAACACCGCAGCCACCAGTCCCGGCAGGCGTGCGCCATAACGCCGGGTATCGGCGCGCAGTGCCTTGAGGTCGATGCCGGCTGCCGACAGTTCGCAGGCGTGACCGATCAGCCAGCGCTCGATGTCGTTGGGCGCGACCTCCAGGTGGAACTGCAGTCCCAGCACCGTGGTGCCCAGCTGGAAGGCCTGCTGCTCGTAGGCCGCGCTGCGTGCCAGATGCACGCTGCCGGGCGGCGGCACGTAGGTATCGCCATGCCAGTGCAGGACGTGCACGCCCTCCAGCGATGCCAGCGGGCTGTGTCGTCCATGGTGACTGAGCTGCAGCGCGCCCCAGCCGATCTCTTTGCCGTTGCCGGGATAGACCCGGCCGCCAGCGGCCTCGGCGATCAGCTGCGCGCCGAGGCAGATGCCGAGCAGAGGGCGCTTGCTGGCCAGTCGGCGGGCGATCAGCGCGCGCTCGGTGACCAGCCAGGGATAGTCATCGGTCTCGTAGGTGCCGACCGGACCGCCCAGCACCACCATCAGATCTGCCTGCGCCGGGTCCAGGCCGGTCAAGCCGTCGCGCCCTACCTCATGGCAATCGATGTGATAGCCACGTGCCTCCAGGGTCGGGGCAAGCAGTCCGAGATCCTCGAACGCCAGATGTTGCAGGACCGTCGCCGTTTTCACTGTGCCTCGACCACCAGCGTTGCCCCCTCCACGGCGACCACGGTGACCTGCGTGCCCACAGCCAGATCCGGGCCCTTGATGCGCCATTGGCTGTCGTCCACACGGACACGCGCCCAGCCGTTGACGATGGGCTCGGTGAGCGTCAGCGTGCGGCCGACGTAGGCGGCGCCACGGCGATTCAGGTGCGGCTGGTCGGTCGGGGCGGGCGCCGGCCGGAATCGCTTGTAGAGGAAGAAGCTGGCGATCGACAGCGCGCTGAACACCGCCAACGCCCACTCCGAACCGATGCCCGGAACGATCCAGGTCAGCACACCGGTCACCAGCGCCGAGACCCCCATCCACAGGAAGACCGCGCCCGGGAAGAATGCCTCCAGCGCCAGCAGCAGCAGGCCGGCCACCCACCAGTGCCAGAACAGGATGTCCATCTCAGGCGTCCGGCGCGGCGGGGCGCGTTGCGCCCTGGCTCACCGACTTGGCCAGCTCGGTAATGCCGCCGATGGCGCCGATCACGTTGGAGGCTTCCAGCGGCATCAGCACCAGCTTCTGGTTGGGGGCCTGCCCAATGGTGGTCAGCGCTTCCACATACTTGGTGGCGATGAAGTAGTTGATGGCGTTGAGATCGCCCTTGGCGATGGCCTGGCTCACCATCAAGGTGGCCTTGGCTTCCGCCTCGGCCTCACGTTCGCGTGCCTCGGCGTCGCGGAACGCGGCCTCCTTGCGGCCTTCGGCCTCCAGGATCTGCTCCTGTTTCTCGGCCTCCGCGGCCAGGATCTGCGACTGGCGTTCGCCCTCGGCCTTGAGAATGGCCGCGGCACGGAAGCCTTCGGCGTCGAGAATGTTGGCGCGCTTCTCGCGCTCCGCCTTCATCTGCCGCGCCATGGCATTGACCAGGTCGGTGGGTGGGCGGATGTCCTTGACCTCAATGCGGGTCACCTTGACGCCCCAGGGCGTGGTGGCGTCGTCCACCACCGACAGCAGTCGCGTGTTGATGGCATCGCGGTTGCTGAGCAGCGAGTCGAGGTCCATCGATCCCATCACCGTGCGCAGATTGGTCATGGTGAGGTTGAGGATGGCGTATTCGAGGTTGTGGACTTCATAGGCCGACTTGGCAGCGTCGAGCACCTGGAAGAACACCACGCCGTCGACCCCCACCATGGCGTTGTCCATGGTGATGACCTCCTGGCTGGGCACGTCCAGCACCTGTTCCATCATCGGCACCCGGTGACCGATGCGGTCGACATAGGGAATGATCCAATGCAGCCCCGGGCTGAATGTGCCGCGATACTTGCCGAAACGCTCGATGGTGTACTCCATGCTCTGCGGCACGGTCACCACCCCTTTGAACAGTGTGATCAGCGCAAAGGCAACGAAAGCCAGCGTCAATATGGTTCCCATGGCGGGAGTCTCCTGGTGGGTGATGGCTGGAGTGCCACTGCGGAACGGTAGCCGCGCCGTGTGACAGCGGCAAGCGGGCGAGGTGGAGATGATCCCGTACGCTGACAATTTGCTAGCATCGCGCCCTCTTTCCCGTGGCCCTTTCATGGATCTCAAAACCCTTCTGGCGCCGGTGCAGCCGGACATGCAGCGTGTCGACGCGCTGATCCGCGACCGGTTGGCCTCCGAAGTGGCGTTGATCGATCAGATCGGCGCCCACATCGTGTCGGCCGGCGGCAAACGGCTGCGCCCGGCGCTGGTGTTGTTGAGCGCCGGGGCCCTCGGTGCGAAGGGGGATGGCCCCGCGTTGCTGGCGGCCACCATCGAATTCATCCATACCGCCACGCTGCTGCATGACGATGTGGTGGACGACTCCAGCTTGCGGCGTGGACGTCAGACCGCCAATGCCCTCTGGGGCAATGAGGCGGCGGTGTTGTCCGGTGACTTTCTCTACTCGCGCGCCTTTCAGATGATGGTGGATGCCGGTCACATGCCGGTGATGCGGGTGATGGCCGACGCTACCAACGCCATCGCTGAGGGCGAGGTGCTGCAGTTGCTGAACTGCGGCGATCCCGATGTCACCGTGGCGCGGTATCTGCGGGTGATCGAGCTCAAGACCGCGCGCCTGTTCGAGGCTGCCTGCCGGGTCGGCGCCATCGGCGCCGGTGCACCCGATGCGGTGGTGGACATGATGGGGCGGTACGGTCATTACCTCGGCATGGCCTTCCAGCTGGTCGACGACGTGCTGGATTACGTTGCGGACGCCGCCGTCAGTGGCAAGGCGCTGGGGACCGATCTTGCCGAAGGCAAGCCTACGCTCCCCCTGATTCACGCCCGCGATCACAGCGATGCGGTGGGGCAGGCGCTGGTACGCGACGCCATTTCCAATGGGGGCGAAGGGCGTCTCGACGACGTGCTGAAATTGATTGAAAGCAGTGAGGCCATCCCGTACACTCGCGCCCTCGCTGACGACTACGGTCGTCAGGCAGCCGATGCGGTGCAAGGGCTTCCCGAGTCCGATCACAGATCCGCAATGCTGGCGCTGGCGCAATTCAACCGGGTGCGCGGCGGCTGAACGTCGGGGCGTAGCTCAGCTTGGTAGAGCGCTTGCTTCGGGAGCAAGAGGTCGTAGGTTCGAATCCTGTCGCCCCGACCAATCCTTCTTTCCCGTAGAAATCCTTCAGTGACTCAAGGCTGAGCGTGACAGCGCCTGGCGCTGTCGGCACAATGCGCGCTGAAGCGCCGTTGGGCAATAAAAAAGGCCACCCGGTGAGGGGTGGCCAGTATGATCCCGTGCGGGACCTGGAGGAGACTGGTTTACAGCACGAGGTGCTTCGTCATTCGCTGCGACCCGTTGTGCTTGCTTTGGTCGCCTGTTGCGAGTGCGTTGCAACTTCGATGGGTGCATTGTGCTGAGATTGTTGCGCTGCAACAACCGAGTTTTTATGTGGTCTTAATTAAGAAAAACTAAGGCATATGCGTCTTCCCCCTCTCAATGCCTTGCGCGCCTTCGAGGCGGCGGCCCGTCACCAGAGCGTGCAGAAGGCAGCGCAGGAGTTGCACGTCACGCCTGCGGCCGTCAGTCAGCAGGTCAAACTGTTGGAGGAGCGCCTGGGCATCCCCCTGTTCCGGCGGCTGCCGCGACGGTTGGAGTTGACCGAGGTGGGCGCGGATCTGCTGCCCAAGCTCAGCAAGGCATTCGACGAGCTGGCCGCGGCGGTGGAGCAGGTCGAGGCGCGCAAGTCGGAGCGGCGCAACCGGGTGCTGATCGGAGCGCCGCAGGCGTTCGGGTCCAACTGGCTGCTGCCGCGGCTGCAGCAGTTCCAGGATGCTTATCCGGATATCGAACTGCGCCTTTCCACGCGGTCGACGCTGTCTGATGAGGTCCGCAAGGCCTCGGATCATCCGCAGGATCTGCTGGAGGGGAGTGACATCGTGATCCGCTTCGGCGACGGCCACTACCCGGGGCACGATGTCGAGCGTCTGTTTGTGCTGCATTCGACACCGATGTGCAGCCCGGCCCTGATCGACGGCCAGCATCCGCTGGTCACGCCGACCGACCTGCGCAATCACACCTTGCTGCATATCCAGAACGATGTGCCCGCCATGGACATCGGCTGGCCGAAGTGGGGCGACTGGCTCAAGGCGGCGGGTGTCGACGGAGTGAATACGCGACGCGGACCTGGATTCAATCAGGTCTCGCTGGCGATTGAGGCGGCCGCCGATCGCATGGGCGTGGTGCTGGGGGTGCCATTGTTGGCGTCGGAGCAGTTGAACAGCGGGCGCCTGACTGTCCCGTTTGCGCTCAGCCTGACCATGAGCTCGGCCTACTATCTGGTGCACGGTCCGCTCGCCAGTCTCACCGAGGAGGTGCGGACCTTCCGGGAATGGCTCATGCAGGAAGCCACCCGGGAGTGCTGGGCGCAACCGATCGGCGGACTGCAGCCGATGCGGTGGATTCCCTGACGCTGGCGTGGCCCGCGCATCCCTGCGGTCGCGGTTGGGACAGGTGGGCCGGGGTGTGCGGTTTTCATTGACTTGGGGGTGTCATCTCCCTACAATTCCGCGCTCTTTCGCCGGGGGTCTCCGGCACGGCATGTGGAGTTCACGATGTACGCGGTCATCAAAACCGGCGGCAAACAGTACAAGGTCGCCCCGGGCGAGCAGCTGAAGATCGAAAGCCTGGACGCCGAGGTCGGCGCCACCGTCGCTTTCGAGGAAGTGCTGCTGATCGCCAACGGCGAAGCCATCCAGGTGGGCACGCCGGTGGTCGCGGGCGGCAAGGTCAGCGCCGAAGTCGTCGCGCATGGCCGTGGCGACAAGATCCGTATCATCAAGCACCGCCGCCGCAAGCACTATCACAAGGAACAGGGCCACCGTCAGAACTTCACGGAAGTGAAGATCACCGACATCGTGGGCGCCTGAGCCGACCGCATCACAGGAGTAAGCAGATATGGCACACAAAAAGGCCGCCGGCTCCACCCGTAACGGGCGCGAATCAGAAGCCAAACGACTGGGCGTCAAGAAGTTTGGTGGTGAAGCCGTCATCCCCGGCAACATCATCATCCGCCAGCGGGGCACCCGCTATCACGCGGGCATCAACGCCGGCCTTGGCAAGGACCACACCATCTTCGCGCTGGCCGAAGGCAAGGTGGCGTTCAATACCCGTGGGCCCCGTGGCGGCAAGGTCTACGTGGATATCGTGGCGGCCTGATCGGCGCTGCGGTACAAAAAGCCCCGGAGACGGGGTTTTTTTGTGCCTCCCCGGAGCGAAACGCATGAAGTTCGTCGATGAAGCGAGAATCCGGGTCGAGGCCGGCAACGGCGGCGATGGCTGTGTCGGATTCCGTCGTGAAAAGTACATTCCCTTCGGGGGGCCCGACGGCGGGGATGGCGGCGATGGCGGCAGTATCTTTGCCGTGGCCGACCCCAACCTGAACACCCTTGCCGATTTCCGCTTCACCCGGAAATTCCGGGCCGGGCGTGGGCAGAACGGTTCGGGTGCCAACTGCCGCGGTGCCAACGCCGACGATCTGGATGTGCCGATGCCGCTGGGGACCCGCATCATCGACGAGGGCACGGAAGAGTTGATCGGGGAGCTGACACGCCCCGGACAGCGCATGAAGATTGCCCAGGGTGGATTCCACGGCCTCGGGAACACGCGATTCAAGTCATCGGTCAACCGCGCGCCCCGGCAGTTCACCAAGGGGTCGCCCGGCGATCAACGCGATCTCAAGCTGGAGTTGTCGCTGATGGCCGACGTCGGCCTGCTCGGCATGCCCAATGCCGGCAAGTCAACGCTGCTCTCGCAGGTGTCTGCCGCGCGGCCCAAGATCGCCGACTATCCCTTCACCACGCTCTACCCCCAGCCCGGGGTGGTTGCCGTAGGGCCCTTGCGGTCCTTCGTGATGGTGGATATTCCCGGCCTCATTGAGGGAGCGGCGGACGGTGCCGGCCTGGGGCATCGTTTTCTCAAGCACCTGTCGCGCACCCGCCTGATGTTGCATCTGGTCGATATCCTGCCGCCGGACGGCAGCGACATCGTCACCAACATCCGCACCATCAATCGCGAGCTCAAACGCTTCAGCCCGGACCTCGCGGCGCGGACGCAGTGGCTGGTGTTTAACAAGACTGACCTGATGCCCGATGCCGAGTCGGAGGCGCTGATCCGCGCGGCACTGAGGCGTCTGCGGCTCAAGACCCGATGGTTTGCCATTTCCGCGGCCACCGGCGCGGGCTGCGAAGTGCTGTGCGAGGCGGCCCAGGACTGGGTGGATGAGCAGCGCGCCACCCTGGACGCCGAGCAACAGGCCGACGCGTCCCACTCCTGAGCCATTCTCTGACCGCCATGTCTGAAGCCCGTGCCCGACTTGCCCGTCACCGCCGCTGGGTGGTGAAGATCGGGAGCTCCCTGGTGACGGCGCAGGGTCGGGGGCTCGACCATGCCGCCATTGCCGACTGGAGTGCCCAGATCGCGGCGCTGTGTGCGCGTGGGATTCAGGTGGTGCTGGTGTCTTCGGGCGCGGTGGCCGAAGGGATGGCGCGCTTGTCGCTGCCCCGGCGTCCCGAGCTGCTGCACCAACTGCAGGCGACGGCGGCGGTCGGCCAGATGGGCTTGATCCGTGCCTGGGAGCATGCCTTCCAGGGACATGCGCTGCGCGCCGCACAGATCCTGCTGACGCATGAGGACGTGGCCGATCGACGGCGCTATCTCAACGCCCGCGGCACCTTTCTGCAGCTCCTCGATTACGGTGTGGTACCGGTGGTCAACGAAAACGACACGGTGGCGATCGACGAGATCCGTCTGGGCGACAACGACACGCTGGGAGCGCTCACGGTCAATCTGATCGAGGCCGACCTGCTGGTCATCCTTACGGATCAGGAGGGTCTGTTCGAGGCTGACCCCCGGGTACAGCCGGACGCGCGACTCATCGGTGAAGCAGATCTCAGTGATACGCGGCTGGTGGCGATGGCAGGCGGCAGCAAGGGCGTGCTGGGCCGGGGGGGCATGAAAACCAAGCTCAGTGCCGCGCAGATTGCGGCGCGCTCAGGTGCGGCAACGGTGATCGCACATGGGCGCTCTCCCGATGCGCTGTTGCAGATCGCCGAAGGTGCTCCCATCGGTACGCTGCTCAAGCCTGGACAGACGCCCATGGCGGCGCGCAAACGCTGGATCGCCGGGCAGTTGCAGGTGCGCGGTGTGCTCCATCTGGACGCCGGGGCGGCTGCAGTGCTGGCGGCGCAGGGGCGCAGCCTGCTGCCCGTCGGCGTCACTGCAGTGGAGGGCGACTTTGACCGCGGTGATCTGGTGAGTTGCCGGGGGCCTGACGGCGAGGAGATCGCGCGCGGGCTGGTCAACTACGACGCCGATGAGGCTCGCCGGATCGCCGGCGCACGGCGCGAAGACATCACGGCCCGTCTCGGCTATGCCGGCGAGACCGAGCTGGTGCATCGCGACAACCTGGTCGTGGTGAACGGCTGAGTGCCGCCGTCGGTCGGGGGCACCCGACACAAAAAAGCCGACCCGGAGGTCGGCTCTTCAAGGGCCTGAGTGCTCAGGCCAGGGCGCGGATGCGCGCGCCAAGACGGCTCTTGTGACGGGCCGCCTTGTTCTTGTGGATCTGGCCGCGGTTCGCGTAGCGATCCAGCACGGGCACCATCTCGGTGTAGGCTGCGGTGGCAGCGGCCTTGTCGCCGGCGTCGCAAGCCTTGACGACCTTCTTGATGGTGGTGCGGATCATCGACCGCTGCGCCGCGTTGCGCTCGCGATTCTTGATGCTCTGACGGGCGCGCTTTTTTGCGCTGGCAATGTTGGCCAAGGGGAAAACTCCTGACAGCATTCGGTACGATGGAAGGGCGCGAATTGTCGGGGCGTGTCCGCCACTTGTCAACCGGCAGTGGCGACGACGCAGCCTTGATCCCGCTACACTTCGCCGCTTATGTCCGGTTCCCTGCTCAAGTCCTCCGGTGTCGTCGGCGGCATGACGCTGCTGTCGCGCGTACTCGGTTTCGTGCGGGACGTGCTGTTCGCGGCGGCCTTTGGCGCCGGCGCCGGGATGGACGCCTTCCTGGTGGCGCTGAAAATCCCCAATTTCGGCCGCCGAATGTTTGCCGAAGGGGCGTTCTCGCAGGCCTTCGTGCCGGTCTTCACCGAAACCCGGACGCGAGGCGCACATGAGGATGCACGCCATCTGCTGGCGCATGTCGCCGGCACCCTGGGGGGCATACTCGGGCTGATCACCCTGGTGGGGTGCCTGGCCAGTCCCCTGCTGATGGGGCTGTTCGCGCCCGGGTTCGCAGATGATCCCGCCCAGTTCGCCATGGGCGCGGACATGCTGCGCTGGACGTTCCCCTATCTGCTGTTCATTTCGTTGACCGCGATGGCGGGCGGGGTGCTCAACAGTTACGGGCGGTTCGCGGTGCCGGCGGTTACGCCGGTCATTCTCAATGTCTGCCTGATCGCTGCGGCCTTCATTGATGCGGCGTCGGTGCGGGTGCTGGCCTATGCGGTGTTCGTGGCCGGCCTGTTGCAGCTGGCCTTTCAGCTGCCCAGTCTGCGCTCACTGGGGCTGCTGCCGCGACCGCGCTGGGGCTGGGGCGAGCCGCGGGTGCGACGAATCGTCAGCCTCATGGTGCCCATCATGATCGGCTCCTCTGTGGCGCAGATCAGCTTGTTGCTCGACACCATTCTCGCCAGTTTTCTGGTCAGCGGCAGCGTCAGCTGGCTTTACTACGCCGACCGCCTGATGGAATTCCCGCTGGGCATCTTCAGCATTGCGATCGGCACGGTGATGCTGCCGACGCTGGCCACCCACCATGCCCAGTCGGCTGGCGAGGCGTTTTCCGCAACCCTGGACTGGGGCCTCCGGCTGCTGCTCATTCTCGGGGTGCCCGCGGCCCTGGGCCTGCTGCTGCTGGCGGGGCCGTTGGTGGTCACCTTGTTCCAGTACGCCGCATTCACCGCCGAGGATGCCCAGATGACCGCATGGGCGCTGATGGCGTATTCGTTCGGTTTTATCGGGTTCTCCCTGGTCAAGGTACTGGTGCCCGGGTTCTACGCCCGCCAGGAAACGCGGGTGCCCGTGCGGTTCGCCATCACCGCGCTGCTGTGTGGCATGGCGATGTCGGTCACCGGGGTGCTGCTGGCGGTGCAGCAGCAGTGGGCGGCGCCGCACGCGGTACTGGCCCTCGCCACCTCCACGTCGGCGTGGATCAACGCCGTCCTGCTGTGGCGCCGTCTGCGCCAGGACCGGGTCTACCAGCCCCTGTCCGGATGGCGGCTGTTCTCGTTGCGTCTGCTGCTCGCCAATGCGGCCATGGCGGGCGTGGTGTTGTCGCTGCACGGTTCGATGGCGCAATGGTTGTCATGGGGGCTGGTCGAGCGCGTGCAGCAGCTGGGGCTGATCGTGATCGCCGCTGCGCTGACCTATGTCACGGTGCTCCTGCTCTCCGGGTTGCGGCCGCGGCATCTGCGCCGGAGCGCGGCCGTATGAGGGTGATCCGTGGGCAACACAATGTCGATGCGCTGGCACGGCCCAGCGTGGTGACGATCGGTAACTTCGATGGGGTGCACCGCGGACATCTGGCGCTGATTGCCTGCGCCCGCGAGCATGCACAGCGGTTGCAGCTGCCCCTGACCGTGCTCACGTTCGAGCCGACGCCCCGAGAGTTCTTTGCCCCGGAGCAGGCGCCGGCACGGGTCAACGTGCTGCGCAGCAAACTGGCCGACCTCGCCGAGGCCGGGGTGGATCAGGTGGTGCTGCAGCGGTTCGATGCGCGATTTGCGGCGTATGGTGCCGATGCCTTCGTCGAGGCGTTGCTGTGCCGTGATCTGGGTGCCCGGGCGGTGATCGTCGGAGACGATTTCCGCTACGGACAGGGGCGGGCCGGCGACTTTCACCGCTTGCAGGCGGTGGGGGCCGCGCGGGGCTTTGCCGTCGACACCATCGGGACTGTGCAGTTGGGAGCGGAGCGCTGCAGTTCGACGGCACTGCGGCGTGCGTTGGCGGCGGCTGATCTGCCGACGGTGGAAAACCTGCTGGGGCGGCCCTTCCGGGTGTTGGGTCGTGTCCGTGGCGGCTTGCGCCTGGGACGCACCCTGGGCATGCCCACCGCCAACCTCCCGCTGAAGCGGCCGCTGGCGCTGCGACAGGGCGTGTATGCAGTCACGCTTCACCGCGGAGGGGAAGCGTTGCCAGCAGTGGCCAATCTGGGCGTGCGGCCGACACTGGGGGGCACCCCCAGCTTGCTGGAGGCCCATTGTCTGGTGCCGCCGGGCGATCTCTATGGTCAGTGCGTGTCGGTGCAGTTCCATCACTTCCTGCGGCCGGAGCTCCGGTTTGATTCGCTGGAGGCGCTGAAAGCGCAGATGCATCGCGACCGCGACGCCGCGCAGGCCTGGCTGGACCAGGCCGGCCTGGGGGCGCTGCGATGATCATTCAGGCCCCGGCGCCGGCCGGGCTTCCTTACACTGTCGGGCCCGCTGGCGGGCGCGACCGCCGATTCTGACGAGCAATGCTGTGAGTACCGATTACAAGGCGACCCTCAATCTGCCGGAAACGGCCTTTCCCATGCAGGCGCAACTCGCCAAGCGCGAGCCTGACATGCTGGCGCGCTGGCAGGCCGAGAACACCTACGAGGCGGTACTGGCAGCGGCCGAGGGTGCGGAACCCTTCTGGCTGGTCGATGGCCCGCCCTATGCCAACGGTGATATCCACATCGGGCATGCCGTCAACAAGGTTCTGAAGGACATCGTGGTCAAGTCGGCGCGACTGGACGGCCGGCAAGCGGCCTTCGTGCCGGGCTGGGACTGCCATGGCCTGCCGATCGAACTGCAGGTGGAAAAGAAGTTCGGCAAGGTTGGTGACAAGCTCAGCGCCGCCGAATTTCGGGCCCGTTGCCGCGAATATGCCGGCGAGCAGGTTCAGCGTCAGCGTGCCGACTTCGAACGGCTCGGGATTCTGGCCGACTGGGATCACCCCTATCTGACGATGCAACCCGGTTTCGAGGCCGAACAGCTGCGGGTGCTGGCGCAGATCGCCGAGAACGGGCATGTGGTGCGCGGGTTCAAGCCGGTGCACTGGTGTCTGGACTGCGGCTCCTCGCTGGCGGAAGCCGAGGTGGAGTATCAGGACAAGACCTCGGAGGCGATTGACGTTGCCTTCGGCGCTGCGGATGAAAGCGACCTGGCAGGCCGTTTCGGCCTGGAGGCGGCGCCGGGCGCCGCCTTCGTGATCTGGACCACCACGCCGTGGACGCTGCCGGCCAACCAGGCGATCTGTGTGCATCCCGAGCTCGACTATGCGCTGGTGCGGCTGAACGGTCGTTGCCTGGTGCTGGCCGACGGACTGGTACCGGCGGTGGCGGCCCGTGTCGGGCAGCCCGCGGAGACGCTGGCCCGCATCAAGGGCGCAGCCCTGGTCGGCGCGCAGGCGCAGCATCCGTTTGCGGCGCGTGAGGTGCCGGTGCTGGCCGGCGAGCACGTCACCCTGGAGGCCGGCACCGGCCTGGTCCACACCGCGCCGGCCCACGGTGCCGACGACTACGCGGTCGGCCGGGCAGCCGGGTTGGCCGTCTACAATCCGGTCGCTTCCAATGGGGTCTTCATCGATGGCACCCCGGTGGTGGCCGGCCTGCATGTGCGCAAGGCGGATGCGGTGGTCATCGAGGCGCTCGGGCAGGCCGGTGCGCTGATCCATCAGGGCAAGCTGCATCACAGCTATCCGCACTGCTGGCGTCACAAGACGCCGCTGATCCAGCGCGCGACGCCGCAATGGTTTGTGTCCATGGAGGCTGCGGGCTTGCGGCAGGGCGCCACGCAGGCGATCGGCAACACCCGCTGGATTCCGGCCTGGGGGGAAGCGCGTATCGCCCGCATGATCGAGGGGCGTCCCGACTGGTGCATTTCCCGTCAGCGGTTCTGGGGCGTGCCGATGGCCGTGTTTGTCCATCGTGAAACCCAGCAGCTCCACCCCGAAACGCCGGCGCTGTTGCGGCGCGTGGCCGATGCGGTGGCGCAGGAGGGGCTGGAGGCCTGGTTCGGGACGACCGCTGCCGACTGGGGTGTCAGTGACGACTACGAAAAGGCTACGGACACGCTGGACGTCTGGTTCGATTCCGGCGTCGTGCATCAGGCCAGCTTCATCGCCAATGGGCGTACGCCGCCAGCGCAGGCTGATATCTATCTGGAGGGCTCCGATCAGCACCGGGGCTGGTTCCAGTCCTCCCTGCTGACCTCGGTGGCGATGCAGGGGCGTGCCCCCTACAAGAGCGTGCTCACCCACGGGTTCACGGTGGACGAGCAGGGTCGCAAGATGTCCAAGAGCCTCGGCAATGTCGTGGCGCCCCAGAAGGTGACCAGCTCGCTCGGGGCCGACGTTCTGCGCCTGTGGGTGGCCAGCAGCGACTACTCCGGGGAAATCGCCATCTCCGACAACCTGCTCAAGCGCATCGCCGATGCTTATCGGCGGATCCGCAACACGGCGCGCTACCTGCTCGGGGCCCTGGATGGGTTTGATCCGGCCACCCAGGCTGTACCCGCCGATGCGCTGGTGGCGGTGGACGCCTGGGCCATCGCGGAAGCATCGAGGGTGCAGGCCGAGTTGCAGCAGGCCTATCGTGACCGGGAGTTCCACCGGGTCTACCACACGCTCCACAATTATTGCGTCAACGATCTGGGCGGGCTCTATCTCGACCTGCTCAAGGACCGGCTCTACACCACGCCGCGCGCGAGTCTGGCACGGCGCTCGGCCCAGACCGCGCTGCTGCATATCGCCGAGGGCCTGGTGCGGTGGATTGCGCCGATCCTGTCGTTTACCGCCGACGAGATCTGGCGCCTGTTGCCCGGCGACCGCAGCGCCTCGGTGTTCGCGCAGCCCTGGCATCGGTTCCCCGAGGTTACGGGCGAGGGCCTGGACTGGCGTCGGCTGCAGCAGGCACGGGGGGCGGTGAAGAAGGTGTTGGAAGATCTGCGCGCTGACGGCAAGATTGGCAGCCCCTTGTCCGCGGGTCTGCGGCTGGCGGCCAGTCCGGCGCTGGCGGCGGCATTGCGGGCCCCCGGGGAGGAGCTGCGTTTCTGGTTCATGACCTCGGGTGCCGAGGTGGTGGACGCCACGGACGGCGTCGCTTTCACGTTCGAGACAGGTGATCAGCTCACCGTGCTGGCCACGCCCAGCACCGATGCCAAGTGCGAACGCTGCTGGCACTATCGCGACGACGTCGGTGCGCATGAGGCTCACCCCACCCTCTGCGGCCGCTGCATCGAGAATATCGATGGGGCAGGTGAGCAGCGTCGCTTCATCTGAGAGCATGTGAAAAAATCGCCTGCCTGCTGCGCCCGCCGAAGCGCTCGCGGCGGCGTTCGATATTTTCACGAGTTCTGAGGATTTCCGATGTCGTTCCAATACAAGAACGTCTACTGGCTGTGGCTGTCGGCGGCAGTGATGCTGTTCGATCAGGTCACCAAACAGTTGGTGGTACGCAATCTGGAGTGGTTCGATTCCATCCCGGTGATGCCACACCTCAACCTGGTCTATCTGCGCAACACCGGCGCCGCGTTCTCGATGCTGGCCGATGCGCCGCCGGCATTCTTCGTGCTGCTGGGAGTGGCGGTCAGTGTGGGGATCCTGATCTGGTTGCGGCGGCATCCCCAGGGCGAACGGCTGGTGGCCGTCGGACTTTCGCTGATTCTCGGCGGCGCGCTGGGCAACGTGATTGATCGTGTGACCCGGGGTTACGTGGTGGACTTTGTCGACTTTTACTGGGGTGGCTGGCATTTCGCGGCCTTCAATCTGGCCGACACCGCCATTACCATCGGAGCGGGTCTGCTGATTCTGGACTCGATACTGCAGTGGCGGCGTGAGCGCGCCGCCCGGAGCGCCGACTGATGGACATCGTGCTGGCCAATCCCCGTGGCTTCTGCGCAGGTGTGGACCGCGCCATCGAGATCGTCGAGCGCGCGCTCGAGGCGCTGGGCAGCCCGATCTACGTGCGTCATGAAGTGGTGCACAACCGTTTCGTGGTCGACAACCTCAAGGCCAAGGGGGCGATCTTCGTCGAAGAGGTTTCCGAGATTCCGGCCGGCGCCACCTGCATTTTTTCCGCGCACGGGGTTTCGCAGCAGGTGCGCGAAGACGCCAAGGCGCGCGGGTTGACGGTCTTCGATGCCACCTGTCCGCTGGTGACGAAAGTGCACATCGAAGTGCAGCGTTACGCCCGGGAGGCGCGCGAAGTAGTGCTGATCGGACATGCCGGACACCCGGAGGTCGAGGGCACCATGGGACAGTTCGACGAACGCCACGGGGGGCGGATTCACCTGGTGGAAACCCCGGAGGATGTGGCCGTGCTGGCGCCTCAGCGGGCCGACCATATGGCCTATGTCACACAGACCACGCTGTCGATGGACGATACCGCTCGGGTGATTGATGCATTGCGGGCGCGATTCCCCTGCATTCTGGGGCCACGCAAGGATGACATCTGCTACGCCACGACCAATCGCCAGGATGCGGTGAAGCAGTTGTCTTCGCAGTGCGATGTGATGCTGGTGGTGGGGTCGAAGAACAGTTCCAACTCCAACCGGCTGCGCGAACTGGCGGCGCTTCGGGGGGTGTCAGCCTATCTGATCGATGGCCCTGAGGACATTGAGCCGGGCTGGGTCGCAGGCAAGGCGAGGGTCGGTGTCACGGCCGGAGCCAGCGCCCCGGAGGTGCTGGTGCAGCAGGTGGTTGCCCGCCTGCAGGCGCTGGGTGGCCGCAGCGTTGAAGAGCTGTCCGGTCGTGCCGAGCACATTGTCTTCTCCCTGCCGCCGGCGCTGCGTCGCGCGGTTGCCCAGCGCGCCGAGCGTTAAGCCTGTCTCTGGCGCCAGGTGCCTAGTGTCCTGTCCCAGAAATTCCTTGATGAAATCGCGCCAGGATTTTTGGCGTCTGGCAAGGCGCGACGACGCGTCATAGTCAAACTATGGCGAGGAGGAGCAACGCGGCCAGGCGCGAAAAAGACCCGCGAGCTCGCATGCAAACTTCTGGGACAGGACACTAGCGCCAGCAGTCCAGCCCGTCGCTGCCGCTGGCGCTCTTGCGGCCGCTGGCCACGATGGTCAGCGTTCCACAGCGACTGTCGTCGGCCTGCGCGCCAACCGGAATGGCGCTGAGCGTGTAGCCGGTGACGGTCACGTCCTCGAGGACGATCTGGTAGATGCTGTCATCCTGTTCGCTGGAATCGGGCTCGCCCTGGGCGTTGAGCCAGGCAGGGTCCGCAGGGTAGGCCAGCCGGGTCAACAGGGTGGCGTAGCGCTTGCGGTCGACGTAGTAGCCCTCCTGCCGCGCCTGCAGCTCCACCAGCGCGCTCTTGGCGATGGTGCGTTGGGCGCTCACCACGTAGTTGCGGTAGCTGGGGATGGCGATGGAGGCCAGCACCGCGATCAAGGTGACCACGATGACCATCTCGATCAGGGTGAAGCCGCGCACAGGGCGAACACTCATGGCGTGGGAGTCGGTTGCGGGACAGGGCGTTCATCTTCGCCGCGGCGTTCACGCCAGTAAATGGGGAAGAAGCGCGGCATGTCGACGTTGAGGACTTCGGCGCCGGTGCGTGCGGTGCCGACATCGGCCATCGACAGATCACCCGGCAGGCCCGGCGCGCGGGCAGGCCGTGCCCGTACGGCGCCGCCATTGTTGCCGTCCACCGCGCCCAGCACGCTGCTGGCCACCGGCCGGCTGTCGGTCAGCGATACGGCGTAGACCTTGCCGCCGCCCTCGCTGGGGCTGCAGCTGGGCAGGTTGGGGTCGGGCGGGATGTAGGTGCTCAGGAAGATGGTGCCGCCCAGGGTCAGCGGCTGCGCAAACCCCTTTTCGCCGGCGTCGCTGAGCTGGATCCGCCAGCCGGTATCGAGATCGGCGCCGTCGGTACAGGTGACGGCGCTGGCGTCTGCGCAGGCCGCGGTGAGGTCGGCGAAATCAAGGTGGCCGGGCAGGGCACCTTCGTCCACGGTGATGTCTTCGGCATCGACGCCGCTCAAGGTGTTGCTGTCGCGGAACACGTATAGCGTGTTCGCGGTGACGCGTTCCAGCGGGTCGGCACGGTTGCCGGTTGCGAACACCACCGCATCATAGGCTTCGCTGGCGGTGCGTACCGGCACGATGTCGACGGCGTGGAACAGGCGGCGGTCGTTGGCAACGTTGGCGGTGTCGTGGCGGCCAACGCTGGCGACCGGGCCGAAGGTCCAGTCCGCCCGATCATCACCGCTGAAGTCGGCGCGCCACAGGCGGCCGCCGGTGTCGCCGACATACAGCCGGTCGACATAGCCGTCGCCGTCGAGGTCGGCCAGTTCCACGTCCGCCGCGATGCTGTCCTGCAACAGCGGATGACGAAAGCGGCGTTCGGCTGCGGTGTAGGGGGCGGAGACATCGAGCGTACCCCGCGTGGCCTTCCACAGCAGTGCCCCGCTTTCGGCGTCGATGATGAACAGCGCGTTGCCGGCAGTGTCGTCGGTGCCCAGCACGTTGTCGCTGGCGGCCTCGGCATCCTTGTTGAGTCGCGTATTGGCGGCGTTGCGACCCCCGTCATAACCGCCGCCGAAAATCAGCACGATACGGTCCTGTCCATCGATACGCAGCCGCGCGGCCTGTGGTTGACTGAAGGTCAGGCCCAGTTCGGCATAGGCGTTGGCCGGTTGCCCGATGACACTGGTGTTGCTGGTGAGACCACTGGGACTGATCCGCCACAACAGGCTTGGAGCGTCCGGGTTGGTGAGGTTGAGGCCATACAGGCCCTTGCCGCCACGCCGCAGGCCCACAAAGGCCCAGATGCGGTCGTCGGCGTCGTCGATCACGCCATCGCCGGCGCCGCCGTTGCCGTCGCGATCCTGGATGATCAGCGTGGGGCTGCCATCGACGCCATAGGGGAAGGGTCGGCCCGCGCTGTTGTCGCGAAGGACTTTCTGCTGGCTCATCACGGCCTGAGGCAGGAAGGCCCAGGATTCGTCGCCCGACAGTGTGCCGTCGGGCAGTCGGTCGCGGACCAGCCGCAGGAAGCCATCCGCCGCACCGTAGAGGATACGGATGTCCGGCTGTGCCGCCGTGTGTCCTCCGCGGGCGCCATAGTTGATCACCACCGGTTGCGAGTGCAGCACGGCCCCGTGCCGCCAGGGGCGTTGCGTCACCGTGGCCAGATTGGCGACCGGCGCCGCAGTGGTGCCGACCTCAAAGCCGCGGGCATACAGCATCAGTGCCTGGGTTTCGCTGTCACTAGCGGCGCCCAGCACCGGGCGCAGCGCCGTCCGCAGGGTGCCGTCACCCGCATTGAAATTGCTCATCACCAGGCTGCCGCCCACCACCCGGTCGAACAGGATCTTGCGGGCGCCGGTATCGGTATTGCTGCGGCCGGAGGGGGGGATGCGACTGCCCGCGCCACCGAGGCGGACCTCGTCGCCGTCGCCGGTGGCGGTGCCCAGTGTGGCGGGGTTGGTCCAGCCAGTGAGTGCGGTTTCGGTCAAGCGCCCGTCGGCATCCACGGCATCATCGCCACGAGTGTCGCGATAGACCCCGTCGATCAACTCCAGGCGTTTGAGATTGCCGTCCCAGCGCGGCAGTTGGTCGGCGGCGGGCCGGAACAAAGGAAAGTAGACCGGCGGCAACAAGCGATTCGGTGCCGTCAGGTCGAGCGTGGTGCTGGGCGTCAGCAGCGAAGCATTGACCTCCAGCGTGGGAACCACCAGCTCGGCGATGGTTTGCCCCATGCCCAACAGGCCCAGGCTGTCCACGTAGTTGAGGACGTTGAGTCCGGCCCCGGTGAGACTGCCCAGGCTCGACAGGTTGTCCTGCACCACGAAATAGGAGTTCAGCTTGATCTGCTGGCCACCGGCAGAGAAACCGGTCTCCTGTGCTTCGCGGACGATGTCGGTGAAGTCCGGATTGGCTCCGGCGCCCGGGTAGTAGGCGGCGAGTGTGTCGTCGGACTCGCTGTCAAGCATGCTGTTGGAGAGCTGCACATTGATCACGTTCACCACGTCGCAGGTGACGTCCGGCGCGACGTAACGGCCACCTGCTTCGATAGCGGTGTCGCGGGTGATCAGGCCGGTGAGACCATCCCAGCGGTTGAGCGGGCCGTTGTAGACCTCGTCGCCGGCGAGGTAGTGGGTCAGTTCGGCGTACACCTCCTTGCCCTGGAACGGGGGAAGCAGCCGGGTCGGCGTGGTCAGTGCGGCGCCTGCAATGGCGGTGACGGCGTTGAGGACGTTGCTCGGCGACAAGGTGTTGGTCAGCAAGGTGATCACACGGGTGAGCACCTGATTGACGGTGCCCTGGTCCACCAGGTCGGTCATGCCGAGCACGAAGTAGGCGCCGTTGCTGCAGTTGGGCGTCTGTCGTCGGGTCGTGGGAATGGAGGCCTGCTCGCCAAAGGCGCAGTCCTCTGCAGGCGCGCCGCCGAAGGTGGCACGGTCGCCGTGCGACAGCATGATGGCGACCCGGGTGTTGATCAGGTTGTTGAGGATCGACTCCAGCAGGCCAACCAGGCCCACCTGCCCCAGATTGAGGACGCCGGAAATGGTGCTGTTGAGGAGGCCGGTGACGGCACCCGGCAGCTGTCCCACGGTGGTGGTCAGCAGGGGGTCGAGCAGACCGGCCACCAGTTGCCCCACGAAGCCTCCCAGCAGGCCGTTGAGGATGGCGCTGAGCAAGGGAATACCGAGCAGGAATTCCAGGGTGCCGCAGGTCAGGGCGGAAACGCCCCCCAACAGGATGCCCAGGAGCCCCCCGACCAGCGGCAGCTGTACCAGGGGCGAGTCGATGCCCAGGATGCCGTAGAGGTTGCACAACGCACGGGCGCGATCAGCGTTGCTGCCACCGGTGCCCAGCAGCAGGCTGCTCAGCAGTCCGGCCGGGTCTTCGGTGAGACCGCCGAGTAGTTCCCCCAGCAGCATGTCGCTGCTGACGTTGAGACAGAGCTCGGGGTTTTCGGGGTCGCTGCCGCTGAGCAGCACGTTGTTGCAGATGCCGAGCAGGTTGAGGTCCAGCACCAGCACGGTAGTCGGCGGGGTCAGCGGATTGGCGCTGCTGTTCTGGTAGATCTCCAGGTCGTCCGCCAGCGAAAGCGCCGGTACCGCGCTGCACAGGGTGAGCAAGGCGCCGATGATCAGGGTGCGGAGTCGGGAAGTGTTCATGGGCATCTCAGAACAGGTTCACGCTGTCGACGGCGGGTACGGCGATCTGTACGCCCTCGACCACTTCTGCTACGCCTTCGCCGGTGCCGGAACGGTCGATTCCTGCCGTGATGCGGAACCGGGCGTAGCGCACGCGTGCCGTGGTTTCCGTGCTGCCGATGGAGGCCGCACTGACCAGCGCCTCGCCGTTGACCGCTTCGCGCCAGATCTCGACGTAGGTGCGGGTTTCCAGCACGTTGTTCGGCGTTTCGGGTAGCGTCAGATTGGCGGTACCGCAGCTGAAAGGCGCGTGCAGCGGAGCGGTGCCGGTGGTCAGGCCGCCCGGAAAGCAGGCCAGTTGCTCGTCGGCTTGTGGCGTCACAGGAAAGTGGGTGTCGACGTCGGCCAGCAGCGCGTCCACCAGTGACTGCGAAGTCTCCAGGGCGTCCACCCGGTTGGCCTCGTTAGCGGCCATCCGCAGGGACAGCCGCGCCTCACGCATGGCACCGATCCCGAGCAGGGTCAGTACGATCAGGAACAGCAACGCGGTGGCCAGTGCGGCGCCGTCCTGTGAGGGGCGTGAGGCGCTCATGGCAGGGGGTTCCGCAGCTGAATGGTGGTGGTGAACACCCGACGATAGTAGCGCCGGGGAGAGGTGCCGTCGGCCTCGGCCTGGGCATTGCGCGGCACATAGGCGCGGTCGCCGGTGCGGTCGCCATAGGCATAGGTCTTGACGTCGCTGTAGCCCGGAGCCGGGTCTCGTGCACGCACGCGCAGGAATACCTGGGCGGTGACGGCGCGCGCCAGCTCTGCGGCATCCGGCTGACTGGTGTATCGGTCCGGGGACTGAGTGAGGTCGTTGTCACGGTCAATGCCCCAGACAATCTGCAGATCCTCCACACCTTCGGCGACGCATTCGTCGACCATGGCGGCAGGGTCGGCCTGTGACAGGGTTTTTCGGCACAGGGTCGGGATGCCGTCTCCGGCGACCTGGGCGAAGTCCCGGATGTAGTACACCCGCGGCAGATAGGTGAAGAACTGCACCGGCGCCTGCAGCGGGGCATCGCCGGTGCAGACGTCCAATGCGGGGTCGCTGAGGCGCAGCAGGGTGCCCAGCACCCCATTGGTCTTCAGGTAGACGTGAAAGGGTTCCAGGACCGCGTTGGTGCAGGTGGTGGCCTGTAACGCGACCTCACCTGCCACCCGCCGGATCGCGACCACGTCGGTGCCGCTGCGCAGGTTGTCGAGGCAGCCGAAGCGGGTGGTGACCGCCGCCTCGCTGGCGTCGTCCCAGAAATCCACCCGCTCGGTGGTACGGAAGGCCCAGCCGGCGGCGTCGCCCGGACCGCAGTCATTGGCACCGCTGAGCGCATTTTCGGCCGAGCTGGCCAGGGTGATCTGGCGGCCCTGATAGATACCGCCCCAGAAGCCCGCCATGCTGAGATCCCGGCCAAGCTCCGCCAGGGCGTATCGGCCCTGGTCCTGCAGTTCGGCGAGCTGACGGTTCTGCTCGCGATTGCGTTTGTTGTCGAGAAACAGCTGGGCCAGGGCCAGCACCAGAATCAAGCCCAGTGTGCCGGCGATCATCAATTCGATCAGGGTGAAACCCTGCTGGCGGAGGTGGCGTTTCATGGTGTCGGATCCGCCACAAAAGCATCCAGGACCAAGACCCGACGAAAGTCGTCGATGCCTTCGGCATCAAGATAGGCATCTGAGCCACAGGCAACATTGGCGGGATCGGTGACGTCGTCCGGGTCCTCGGGCGGCGGCAGGGGGGTGATGCCGCGCCAGGCGATGGCGACGCGATAGTGCCCGGCGGTGGCCCCGCTCAGCACGCAGCCGGTCGGTGATACCAGCCCGCCGCTGGCAACGCCTTCATCGTCCACCTCGCCGCCCTCGGCCAGGGTGCGCCCCCAGCGATACAGGTCCCAGGCAGCGAGAGCCTCCGGCGTGCAGTCGGTCGATTCGCAGGCGGTGCCCGGAATATCCAGCGCGACAGCGTCGTCGGTGACATAGGCGCCGGCAACACCGGCATTGGCCCGCATGCGGGTGACAATGCTCTGCGCCGCCTGACTGGCGAGGGTTCGCTGGGTGGCGTCATAGGTGGCCTTCTTGGCGATGACCTGCAGTCCGGCCATGCCCAGCAGGCCGATGCCGATCACGAACACGGTGATCAGAATCTCGATCAGGGTAAACCCGAGCGGTCGGCGGCTCATGAGCTGCACCCCGCTGTGAAGCCCGCTTCGTCATCGTGCAGGTCACGCAGGCGGATCTGGCCGGCCGGGGTGGCGCTGACCGCCCGGGAGCGGCGGGCGTCCGGGCCGCAGATCAACACTTCGACCGACTCGGTAACCCGCCCACTGGCGTTGACCCGGATGCGGGGCAGGGGAGCGGGCTGGGTGCGCCAGTCGAGGTCGAAGGCCGCCAGCTGCACCTCTGCCAGCAACCCGCTGCCGGCTTCGGTTTCGCCATCGCCGTCGGTATCGAGGGCATCGGCGGCGCCGTCGCCATCGGCATCCACCATGACCTGCCAGCCGAAGGCCCAGTCGTCGTTAATCGGAACCAGGGCGATGGCACTGTTACGGGCAACCGCTTCACTGCGGGCCTGCATCAGGCTGACGTACAGCTCCGAGGCCGCCTCACTGCGCTGACTGCCGCTGATCAGCGCGCGGTAGCCCGGCATCGCCAACGCTGCGGCGATGCCCAATATGGCGATCACCACCAGCACTTCGATGAGCGTGAAACCTCGGTTCACCGGACCACCTCCTGACCGCACCTTGGCACGGGCCCGTCAATCATGTGTCGAAAACCCGACAGGCGGTCGATGGCAATGGAATGAGGGCGGTTCAGCGCCAGCATTCTGCGGTGGTGCCGGCACCCGCGGCGTTCTCGGCAGACTGCAGGCCCAGGGCACTGATGGCGATAGTGGCGCAGTCGTCGTCCCGCGACTGGACGCCGACGGCCTCGGCGGTAAAGCCGGTCCACTCGTCGTCTTCGGTGTCGAGCGTGATGGCGTAAAGCGGGGTGCCGGCCTTGCTGCTGGTGAGGCGGCGGTCCTTGCCGACGTAGAGCGTATCGGCCTTGATCGATACCAGCGATTCGAAGTCAGTGGCAAAGCGGCGTTGCTTGAGGCGGAATGCCTGTTGCTGGGCACTCAGCTCGGACAGCGTGGAAAGCGCCACGGCCCGGCGGCCCCGATCAATGAACCCCTGGTAGGACGGTATCGCGATCACCGCGATGAGGGCGGCAATCACCAGAGCCACGATCAGTTCGATCAAGGTGAAGCCATCAGAGTGTTTGGACATCGCGCTGTTCTCCCTTGAGGGGTCTACTCTACGTCAGCTGGGCCGCTGAGCGGGTATCCTTCGCGCCCATGCATGGACAGACGGTAGTGGTGATCGGCGGCGGCGTGGTGGGGCTGAGCTCGGCGCTCGCCCTGCTGGGCCCTCAGCGAAGAGTGATCGTGTTCGAGCGGGATGCTCGACCCGCCCGTCACAGCAGCTGGGCCGGCGGCGGCATCGTGTGCCCTCTGTGGCCCTGGCGGGAGCCGGAGGGGCTCTGGGCACTGGTGGAACGATCCCGTGCCCTCTATCCCGTACTGGCCGCGCAGCTGGCACGCGAGACCGGGATCGACGTCGAGTATCGTCTCAGTGGCATCGAGTGGCAGTTGAACGACAGTGAGCGCTCACGTGCCGAACGGTGGCTGCGGTCACGCGGACTGACAGTATTGGATCGCGAAGACCGCCTGTTCTGCCCCGATCTGGGTCAGGTCCGCAACCCTCGGCTCGGAAGAGCGCTGGCACGTGCCTTCGAACGGCGTGGGGGCGTGTTGCATTGCAGTGCTTCGGTCCGTCCGTGGCTGGACGCAGGGCGAGTGTGCGGTGTGATCGCCCCGGAAGGTCCGGTCGCCGCAGATGCCGTCGTGCTGGCAGCCGGAGCCTGGGCCAGCGAGACGTGGCCCGCGCAGCCGCCCGCGATTTTTCCGGTCAAGGGGCAGATGCTGCTGAAGCGGGTGCCGGGTGCAGCCGTTCGACCCGTGAGCATCGGAGCGGAGGTGTATGTGATACCGCGCGCCGATGATCATGTAGTGATTGGCAGCACGGTGGAACATGCGGGCTTCGACATCCGGGTTACCGCCTCAGCGCGCCACCAACTGCTGGGCGCCGCCGACCGGCTTGCGCCCTGGCAGGCCGCGGCCCCGGTGCTGGGGCAATGGGCAGGTTTGCGCCCTGGTTCGCGCGAAACGCTCCCCGTGGTCGCGTCTGCGGCAACGCCAGGGCTGTGGCTCAACCTGGGGCACTACCGCAATGGCATCACGCTGGCCCCTGCCTGCGCCGAGGTGCTGTGCCAGCAGATGGGCTACCAGTCCAGCCTGGTTTCCTGATAGAGGCGCCACCGCGACTCACGCGTCGTGGCGGGTTCGCGGGGGTCGTATCGCAAGTGCAGGCTGCCGCTGGCGGCAGCACGGTCACTTTCCGGGGAAGCGACCAGTTCAATACAGCGGGAGGTGGGGCAGGCGACGCTGTCGTTGATGCTTGCCGAAAAGTCGTCGTCGTCGGTGCAGGCACGGGTCTTCTCGCTGGTGCCGTACAGCGCGCCGATGGTGTCCGGATACCGGTTGTTGCGTCCGAAGAAGCGCTCGGCGCGTGCCAACGCCTCAATCAGACAGCCCTGCGCGTCCGACCGCACCGATCGTTCGACGTAGCTCCGATAACTGGGGACGGCGACGGCAGCCAATATGCCGATGATGACGACCGCCACCATCAGTTCGATCAGCGTGGCACCACGTACGTACCGTTTCATTCGCGCGGCTCCCGCCAGTCGACCTCGCCGCTGCGCAGGCTACTGCTTGCCTGACCTTCCCGTACTTCGATGGAGCCGACCGAGGTCTGGGTGAAGATGGTCAGCCCGCGCTGATCACGAGCGCCACCGACATGCAGGCTGGGTGAGGCCGCCTGACCTGCACCGAGGGCGACCGAGCTGCGAATGATGTCAGCGGGTTCGCCGTCAAAGCTCCCCTGCTGAGTGCCGAAGACCGGGATACCCGATGGTGGCGTGCCGGTCTTGTAGCTGAGCCCGAACAGACGGCTCTCACCCTCGCCACCACACACATCGTTGCTCGGCGTGAATACGGAGGCGAACAGGACGTTGCCGAGTACCGAGAACTGCGACAGGCTGCGCTCTGCTGTGATCGACACGTCGAGGTCGAGACGCCAACCGCTCTGATCTAGCGCTTCCTGAACCAGCTCCGCTTCGGTGTCGACTGCGGGGTCGGTGCCTGAAACATTGCCGGACAGTGTGACCACCGCATCCGTCACGTTGACGAGGTCGGCGTAGTCCACCTGCTCGTCGATACCGTTGGTGGGCAGGGTGGTATCGGGGTCGTCGACAATTCCGAACAAGGCCTGGCGCGGGGTGCTGCCCTTGTCGGCTTCGGTGTTGGCGAATAGGCGACCGGTGCCGGCGAGCACCCACCGCTCATTGCGATCTCCGAAGGTCACGCTGGGAGTGCTCACGACCGGTTTGCCGGGATCGGTAAGCAGGCCCGGACCGATCCAGCCGGCCGGTAGTCGGTCTGCATCGGATTCGTTGAAATCGACCTTGTAGAGACCGCCATCCGGGTTGGCCACGGAGCCGCCAATGGTTCCGAAGTAGAGGGCATCGGCCTTGAAGTCCAGATCCCAGTCGACCGTGACCGGATCGCCAACGAAACTGTTGCCTGCTCCTGGAATGGTCTTGGGGGCCCATCCGCCTAGGAATTGACGTGCCCCCAAATCGTACATGTACAGGCGACCGGCTGCTGATGGCGGAGCACCTTCGAGATCGCGCGGCCCGCTGCCGAACGCAAGGTACCACTTGTCGCCCGGGTTGAAGGCGCCCGCGCCATTGTTGGTAATGCCTCCACTGCCATTCCGCGGAATGCTGATGCCTTTTTCGCTAACCGCGACCACGGTCGGATAGGAGGTGGTCAGCCCCAGGTTGGCATCGGTGATTTCCGCGATCAGCCGCGGCGCAGCTTCCGGGTTGGTGACGTCGAAAACCAGGAAGGCCGAGCGTGCGGTGAATGAGGCGGGGGTTCCAAACGCAGACCAGGCATCATCATCGCCGTCCGGGTTGGAAGCCGTGACCAGTGCTTCGCTACGCAGGGTGATCGGCTTGCCGCCGAAACGCATGCCCACGACAAGGACTGTGCCCCAGCCGTAGGGATGCTCTGCATCGGGGGAAAAGATGCGGGCATCGAAGGCGCGAGGCTTGCCATCGACGTACCACACGTGGGTGTAGTCCGGGTCGGCCATCCAGGGCAGGTGGGGTAGCAGGTTGAACGGCGCGTAGGCCCACAGTTCACTGCCGAGGGGGTGTGCGGTGCCGGTCGCACCCCCCAGAGGAGATTCCGAGAACCGTTTGGTGGAAGGATCGTAGAAGCCGGCATTGAACGCATGCAGCAGGCCACCGTTGCTCCCTACATAAACCACGTTCCGACGATTTCGGTAGCGGTCGCGGTAGACCGCGTAAGTCTCGTCATCGTATAGCAGGTCAAAGGCTTCGGCAGGAGTGCCGACGACGGTGGGGGTGGACTGCACAATGTCGCCTAGCCGCTGCACCTCACTGATGTTGGCGGCGTCGTTGTCGTAGTTCAGGGTGCGGTTGCGCAAGTCAGCGTCCTCGTCACCACGGACATAGTTCACGAGGCGCCGAGCCTCGGCCAGCGTACGGGTATTGAGGATTCCGAAGTTGCCAGATGCCGGGTTGGAGGTGAAGGTGGACGCGGTGAAGTCGACGACTTCGCCATTGTCCACCCGCCCATTGAGATTGCGATCAAGCCAGGTCTTGATGTGACGCCCGGTCCCAGCTGCGGAACTGTAGTTTCGTTGCGTGGTGACGTTGCTAACCTTGCTCAACTGTTCACGCGCGTTCCAGAGGGTACCAAGGTTGTCGAGACGATCGATCTCAGGCGTCACCACATCGGGATCACCGTTGTAACGCCGGATCTTGGTAACCCGGTCGCCGTTGTCGAAGAACAGTTCGATCGGGGGATCGACCGCGTAGTCGGGTGACAGGCGCTTGTCGCCGTTGCCGTCTTCGCGCAACAGGCCATCTTCGTCAACGAAGAGCCCGTGCAGCGTGCCGATCCACTTGACCTCCCTCCCGCGGTTGTCGGTACGACTGGGCTCGTAGAGTGCTTGATAGACGGCGCCGGTTCCTTCTCGTGCGTTGGCTACGACAGCAGCCGCGGTGCCCGATGACACCTTGGCGAGAATTGCACTGAAAGCGGCCTGCAGGGCGCCTTCCAGTGCGCTCGGGTTGGACACGAAAAAGTAGTTGTCGGGAAGCCCATCTGACCCGACCGTACCATCCGCATTGCGGGAGTCCCATTCCGCCTGGAGATCGGGGGTGCCATCCCCGTTGGCGTCGTCAAACCCGCCGTATTTCGCGGCGTAGTACAGCGGATCTTGAAGCAGTTCGGCTGCGGTACTGCCCAAGGTGTATACGACAGTTGTGGCTGGATCAAGCAACTCACAGTCGCGGCAGCCACCGCTGTCGTTGATGCCGCCACCGCCACCGATGTTGTTGTTGCCGTTGACCACGCTGCCGCCTGCACCGCCAGTCCGCACCGTGACTTTGGTGGGGTCCGTGAAGTCGAAGTCATAAATGCCGGAGTGAAAGTGGGGGCCATCCTGGGTGGTGCCACTGACGATGTAGCCGAATCCCTGAGGATTGTTGGTGGATGCGGAAACGGTGTCAGTGGTGATTGCCAGAGTCTTCTTGTCCGCCGACAGCTGGTAGGTGATGGTGCCCCAGACATCCTGATCGTAGTCGCCCCCCTGTGAGCTGTCTTCCCAGTTGATGTAGAACCGCCCTCTGCCGTTGGCGACGTCCTGATCCACGATGCGGAAGTCCACGATGGCGCCGCCGCCATAGCCCGCATTGCCGAGATCGAGGCGGTACAGGGGCAGCAAGGTGGCAAGGATCTTCGAGGGGGTATCCGGATCGCGTACCAGGATCTTCGGCGTATTGGTGGCGAGCTGAATGGCGTAGGTGTCAACCTTCAGGGAGCTCTCGTCGCCCGCTGGCAGTGCGGCATCGAGGTCGCTGCGAATCCGCTGCGTCTTGGCGTGATAGGCGGCTCCGGCCATCAGGTAGGAGCCTCGGAGCGGGCCTGCTTCCGGGCAGATTCCCGCCACCGCGCCCAGGTCGTTGACCTGTTTTGCGGTACACAGCTGGTTTTGATCGGCGGCGGTCTGACCGATGAAGAAGTTCTTGCCGGTCAGCTTCTCCAGGTCGCCCACCACCCCGGTGATTTTGGCGACATCCGGTGACCCGGGAAGATCGGCCAGTGTGGCCTGATCCGCATCGTACGAAGAGACCGAAGCGTTGAAAGTGATGACGTTGAGGGAGGAGCAGTAGTTGCGCTCATCCAGGGGGTCGACCCAGTTGCTGACCAGGGACAGCCCCAGTGTGGCGTCGTGCCCATTGCTGTATCGAAAGCGATTGTCAGGCGATTTGCCGGCGAGGTAGCGGAGAGTTTCGGTATAGGCCTCGCTGATGGGGTTTCCCCAGCTGGCACAATTGCTTTCGTTGACGACGTTGCCCCCGCCGGTGTTGCCAGGTGCGATCCCGGTACGCTGATAACTGCAGCCGTTGCCCGATCCGTAGTTGTCGTTGACGTCGTACCGATACCCATAGACGCGCAGGGAATCGAGGTTCTGGATAATGCCGTTGGCGCCGGTGAAGGTGCCGTTGGTCTCCACGCGGACCTCGTCAGACATGCCGACGTCGTCTCCGGGAGGGCCGAGGTTCTTGCGTACCACACCGCCGGAAACGTTCTTCTGGTAGGAGGGCGTGACCAGCCCGAACTTGATACGCCGCTCGTCCCCGTAGACCTGCAGCAGACCGATGGGCTTGGGGCTCGCGGTTCCTCGCGCAACGTCAGGGTAGGCTTTGCAGCTTTCCCGTCCGATCAGTCCGGTTACGCAGGCTTGCACGCGCATCACAAACTGACCGTCGGCGCTGGTGCTGCCGTGACCGGTGCCGCTGCCCAGTCCATGCAGATTCTGTCGCGGGTTCTCCGACGCTGCATTGAGCCCCGACAGTGCCGCCCGGTTCCCGTTGCTGCGGAGTCCGCCGCCAAAGCCCGACTGTTGGTCGGAGTAGGTGGCGGAGTAGCTGTCATTGCCCCCAAACCATTGGCATTGCCGCTTTTCGTTGGCGCCCCACAGTTCAAAGTTGCCCCTGGCCACCCGCATCAGCGGCTCTTCACGGTTGGTGTGCGAGTAGCGGTCGGTGTTGTTGTTGGCGCTGGGTGTTAGGTTGCAGAACGAGATGCCTCCCGCGGAGGCGTGGATCAGACGCATGTCCTTGGCGATGCCGTTGCCATTCTGGGTGACAATGCTCGATCCATTGAGATAGATGAACACCTTGTCGTCCCCCACGGCATCGACAAAGTTGCTGCCGTTGTGAATGGTCTGACTATCGACTACGGAGGAGATCTGCGTCCCCTCGGAGTTCTGCAGGAGGAGTTGATCGCCGATCGCCATGGGGGTCTGATCGGTGAGTTCCGCGTAGATCAGGGCCCGGATCTGATAGTTGCCCGAAGGGTTGCGCCAAAGGCCCGTGCTGTAGCTGAATCGGCGGGCACTGACATCGAATATCTGATAGCGGCCTCGGTACTCACTGCGGTTGCCATCCGAGATCTCAACCCATTGGCCATTCTCGAAGCCGTGATCGTCCGAGGTGGTAACGGTTGCGGTGTTTCCTGAGCGGGAGATACCGGAAATGCCCCGTTTGTTGGTGAAGTAGTCGAGATCACCCGAAACCGGGCCAAACGCAGGTGTTGCCACCGCTGCAAACGGGGTCAGCTTGTCGAGATCGCTGCCTGCATAGTACTTGGCAAAGGAGTGTGCATCGGTGGGCAGGCTGGCGCGTTCGAGTACGGTGGTGTTGGCGTTGTCGACGACGCGTTTGCCGCCGTAGAGCAGCTTTCGGACCGCATCCATCCGCGTGGTGCTGGCCCAGTTGAGGAAATTGCCGCTCCATTGGCCATTGCAATACTTGTCGGTGTTGGTGCTGGCCGGTTCGAAGCGGTCGTCCCCGGTGTCATAGTTGTAGCACTTGTAAGAGTCGAAGTAGCCGTAGTAGTCGACGCTGTGCTTGTAGGTCGTTTCGGGGGCCCCGTCGCCATCCAGATCGGAGTAGTCGTTGTAGGCCTTGTAGAAGAGCTGGTGATCGCGTGACAGGGTGAGCATGACCAACGGGGTGGCCGAGTTGACGCTGGTAATGGGGTTGCTGGTGTAATCCGCCATGGACTGCTCACTGTAGGTCTGCAGTCCAGCCGCTTGGGCACCAAGGGCGAGGATCAGGCCAGCCGCCAGGGCGGGGGGGCGGGCCCATTGGTTGAGAGTGGTTCTCAGCGACATGGGGGTCTCCTCGGGCACATCAGTTGCGGATGACGTGGCGAACATCGGCACCGGTGTCGGTGCGGGATGCAGTAACACCGACATCGGTTCCGCCATTGGCGCGGGTCTGGTCGAATCCGCGGCTGTTGACATAGAAGAAAAGCAGGCCGCCACTGGCGGCGGCAGCCTTTCCGGTCCCTTCATAGCCTGCCACCATGGCTGCGCCGGAACCCGTGTTGAGCGCTGTTGCCAGCTTCCAGACGCTGAGGTCGACCCGCAAGGGAATCTCGTTGTCAGCGAGCGTCCGAAGCTGCGCATCAAGGTGGCGACCGGTGGGACGGAAGGTATCCAGTTCGGTATTGCCGACGTACCAGGCGCGGGGGCAATCTCCCTGCTGGGGTCCCAACTCGGACCCTTCGACGCAGGTGGCGGGATCTGGGGCAACGCACTCGTTAACGGACGCGTCTGAGCTGATCGCACAGATGGTCAGTCCGGAAGGAATGGGGAGGTTGAACTCGGCGTTCTGTACGGTGCCGCCGATCTGCGCCGGCCATCCCCGGTTGAAGGCGTGTACATCCACCAGCGTGGCCAGCTCCACCCGTCCAGCCTCCGATACCTGAAACGATTCCGTGCGCATCACCGTGTTGGCTGCCATCTGGGTCTCCATGCCAGAGCCACGCACGGCGATCAGGGCCACGGTGGTGAGCACCAGCAGCAGCAGCAGCGAGACGATGAGGGCGAAGCCCTGATGGTGTCGCGTCGGTTTCATCGAGTCATCCGGTTGCGGACCTGAAGGTCCTGAACGTAGAGGCGTCGCTGATAGCGTCGGGCGTTGCTCGCGGGTGTATAGGTGTAGCCGTCCGGGAACGTGTAGCTGCGGTCGTCCGAGAATTCATCAAGGGCGTCGCCGCGCATCAACAGTCCCACGCGCACGGTCAGCACTCGAGGCCAGTCGCTTTCCAGCATGTCGGCCGTACCGATATAGCGGTCCACCGCGAGGTCACCGTCCTGGTCGATGCCGAAGCTGTAGCGCAGCATCTCCACCCCTTCGGCGAGCTGTTGAGAGTTGCTGACACCGGAGGAGTCGAGTGAGCGTTGATAGAGCGTCGGCTGAGACTGGTTGTTGGCACGCACGAACAGCACGTTGGCAACATACTTGTAGTTCACCACGCCATCACTTTCGTCGCCGGGCTGGGCCGCACGGGCGGCGGCCAGATCATCGATGAGATAGATGCTGCCACTGGCGCCGACACTGGCGCGCACCAGCAGGCGACCGTTGTCGGTTACGTCCGCCGGAGGGCCGTTGAGTTCCGCGTTGGTATAGAAGGCGTTGGGGTCGGCGTAGCGAACCACCAGGACATCGCTGTTCGCCACATAGTCCGTAACGGTGCACCCGCCCAGCGGCGACGCGGCGTCGCCGGCGTAGGCCCGCAGCGGAAAGGCGACATCGGCCATCCAGGCCTCGGAGCAGGCAGTGGCGGTGCCAAGGCTGCTCAGCACCGTCAATCCGTCCGGACTGGCGCCGCCCCAGAAGTCGGCATGACGAATTTCCCGGGAAAGGATTTCCATGACGAAGCGGGCGTTGTCCTGCTGCCGGGCATGGCTCTCCTGAATGCGGTAGCCCTGGCGCGCTGACAGGAACAGGCGGGTAACGCCTGCCACCAGCAGCAGCCCGAGTGTCAGTGCCACCATCAGCTCCACCAGGGACAGCCCCTGCTGTCGTCGGGTCGGGTGAGTCATGGGCGCACCACCACTTGCATGCACTGCAGGTCGTCCTCGTCGTCCGGGTCGCAGCCGGTGCCGCTGGCGCCGCTGCGGTTGGCATCCCAGAACACCGTAATCAGCCGGTAGCTGGTATCGGTGCAGGGGCTGTCGGCACAGCGAATCTCTGCCTGCGCCTGGGGTAGCGCCGCTTCCAACGAGCTGGCCACGTTTTCGTACTCCAGGTCGTCGGCCGGTACCAGCATGCTGTACCAGCTCGCGAGCTGCCAGGCCGCCAGTTCCGCGGGTGTGCAGGTGTCGCTCTGGCAGTCGGTGGCGGGGTCCGGCGGCGCGCTGCCGGCGGCGAGCGCATAGGCATTGTCGAGCAGCCCGGGCCGGTTGGTGCGCATCAGCTCCGCCATGTTCTGGGCCAGCGTGGCGGCCTGGGTGTACTGCTGGCCGAGATAGGTGTTCTGAACTCCGATGAGCTGGAGGCCGGCAATGCCCAGCAGGCCGACGCCGAGTAGCAGCAGCGTGACCAGCACCTCAATGAGGCTGATACCTCGTGCGCCTTGGGGCGATGGTCGCTGAGGGTGCTGGCGTTTCATGACTGGATCTGGACCCGACCACCCGCATCAATGGTGACTTTCCGGTCGTAGTCGCTGTCGCCGCTCTTGGGGCGGACGGTAATGACTGCGGCGCCGACGCCGGTACCCGCCAGTCGCCCGCGAGCGTTATAGGTGAAGCCCTCGGCGATCTTCTTGTCTGGACTGATGGTGCTGACGGTCGACAGGGGCACCACGACTTCGATGACCCGCTCGGCGTCGGAGTCTCGAACGCCGTTGCCGACTTCGTCATCCTCGTCGTCGTCAACGAACAACATGACACCGTCGGCCCAGGCCTGGTCGGGATCACACTTGACGCCATCCGGCGACGGACAAAGGCTGACCGAGGTATTGCGTTTGATCGCTTCACTGCGCGCCAGCATCAACAGGCTCAGCACTTGATTGGCCTCGGAGGCTGCCCGGTTGCGCATCATCACGCCTTGGAACGAGGGCACCGCGAGCGTGGCCAGAATGGCCACCACGGCGATGGTCACCAGCAGTTCAATCAGCGTGAAGCCCGACGGTCCGCGACAGCGCGCAACATCCATGATTCCACCCCCTCCGGCAGCGAATGCCCGGGCCGTATCCTAGCGGTGATTGATGACGGCACCTAGCCCCGTGCCGCACCAGCATCCACGAATGGTCCCGAGTGTACCGTGCGCCGGTTCACGTCCGGACGGGCATCCTGCCCGCCGGACGGTGGGGATGGCCGGTTCAGCCGGCGGGCTGGCGCTGGAAGCGCAGTGCTCCGTTATCGCCGCGATCCACCTGGATGGTGTCGCCGCTGGCAAAGTCGCCCGCCAGCACGGCGCGTGCCAGGGGATTCTCGACGGCGGTCTGGATCGCCCGTTTCAGCGGACGGGCGCCGTAGACGGGGTCGAATCCGACTTCAGCCAGCTGATCCAGTGCGGCTTCGGTGAAGGTCAGCGTCAGCCCGCGGCTGGCCAGGCGCTCGACCACGCGACGGGTCTGGATGGCGGCAATGGCGCGAATCTGGGCGCCCCCCAGCGGATGGAACACCACCGCCTCGTCGATGCGATTGATGAACTCCGGCCGGAAGTGGCTGCCGACCACGGCCATCACCGCCTCCTTGATGGCTGCATAGTCGCTGCCGTCGCCGGACTTGCCCATCATGTCCTGGATGAGCGAGGAGCCGAGGTTGGAGGTCATCACCACCACGGTGTTGCGGAAATCCACGGTTCGGCCCTGGCCGTCGGTGAGACGGCCATCATCGAGCACTTGCAGCAGCACGTTGAACACGTCCGGGTGGGCCTTTTCGACTTCGTCGAGCAGGATCACGGAATAAGGGTGCCGCCGCACGGCCTCGGTGAGCATGCCGCCCTCGTCATAGCCCACATAGCCCGGCGGTGCGCCGATCAGGCGGCTGACGCTATGGCGTTCCATGAACTCGCTCATGTCGACCCGCACCATGGCCTCCTCGGTATCGAACAGGAAGGCGGCGAGTGCCTTGCAGAGTTCGGTCTTGCCCACGCCCGTGGGGCCCAGGAACAGGAAAGAGCCGATCGGGCGGTTGGGGTCCGACAGCCCGGCCCGCGAGCGGCGGATGGCATTGGACACCGCGGCAATGGCTTCCGCCTGGCTGACCACGCGGTCGCCGATGGCGGTCTCCATACGCAGCAGCTTGTCGCGCTCGCCTTCGAGCAGCTTGCTGACCGGGATGCCGGTCCAACGGGCGACGATATCAGCGATCTCGTCCTCGCTAACCGAAGTACGCAACAGCCGGCCGCCTTCCGGCACCGGCGCGGCTTCGTCGCTGCTCTGAGCGGACTGCAGCTGCTTTTCGAGCGCCGGAATGGTGCCGTACTGCAGCTCCGCCATCCGGGTCAGATCGCCGCTGCGGCGTGCCGCCTCGAGATCCAGGCGGGCGCGCTCCAGCGACTCTTTGACGTTGGCGGATCCGGCAACGGTGGCTTTTTCCGCCTTCCATTTTTCTTCCAGGTCGGCGTATTCGCGCTCCAGCTCGGAGATGGTCTTCTCCAACTCGGCCAGCGAGCGTTTCGCCCCCTCGTCGCGCTCCTTCTTCAGTGCCTCGCGTTCGATCTTGAGCTGGATCAGGCGCCGGTACAGGCGGTCCAGCGCTTCCGGTTTGGAGTCGATCTCGATGCGGATCCGGGACGCCGCCTCGTCGACCAGGTCAATGGCCTTGTCGGGCAGGTTGCGGTCAGTGATGTAGCGGTGGCTGAGCTGTGCCGCGGCGATCAGCGCGCCATCGGTGATGTCGACGCCGTGGTGGACTTCGTACCGCTCCTTCAGGCCACGCAGAATGGCAATGGTGTCTTCGACGCTCGGCTCACCCACCAGCACCTTCTGGAAGCGTCGCTCCAGCGCGGCGTCCTTTTCGATGTACTTGCGGTATTCGTCGAGGGTGGTGGCACCGATGCAGTGGAGTTCTCCGCGTGCCAGCGCCGGCTTGAGCATGTTTCCGGCATCCATCGCGCCATCGGCCTTGCCAGCCCCCACCAGGGTGTGGATTTCGTCGATGAACAGGATGATGTTGCCTTCCTGCTTACCGAGATCGGTCAGTACCGCCTTCAGACGCTCCTCGAATTCGCCGCGGAACTTGGCGCCGGCGATCAGCGCACCGAGATCCAGCGACAGCAGCTGCCGGTTCTTCAGGCTTTCCGGTACCTCGCCGTTGACGATGCGCTGGGCCAGACCTTCGACGATGGCGGTCTTGCCGACGCCGGGCTCGCCGATCAGGGCGGGATTGTTCTTGGTGCGACGCGACAGCACCTGGATCACCCGGCGGATCTCCTCGTCGCGGCCGATGACCGGGTCGAGCTTGCCGTTGCGGGCGCGTTCGGTGAGGTCGATGGTGTACTTGCTCAAGGCCTGACGCTGGTCCTCGGCGCCGGCCGAATCCACCTTCTGCCCGCCACGCAGGCGCTCGATGGCCTGTTCGAGGCGGGCCTTGTCGAGGCCGGCCTTGCGCAGGGTGTCGCCCAGTGCATCCTTGTCGTCCACCGCCGCCAACCAGAACAGTTCGCTGGCGATGAAGGGGTCCTGACGTTGCTGCGCCAGGCGGTCGCAGAGATTGAGGATGCGGGCAAGGGCCGGCGACCCCTGCAGCGTGCCATCGGCCTGCCCGAGCGTGGGCTGGCGCGCCAGCACCGCCTCCAGCTCGCGGTGCAGGCGGCTGCTGTCGACGCCTGCCGACTGCAGCAGGGCGGCGGCACCGGTGTCCGCGCTGCCAAGCAGCGCCAGCGCTACGTGGACGGGTTCGATGGCCGGGTGGTCGCGGCCGATGGCGAGGCTCTGGGCGTCGGCCAGCGCCTGTTGGAAGCGGGACGTGAGTTGGTCCATTCGCATGGTCCGGGCTCCTCGAGAGGGGGATCAGGTCTGTGGATAAGATGTGGGGGGCGGGCGCGAATTCAAGCGGCGTGCTGCACGTCGGCAGCGGCCGCCGACCGGCGTGAAACCGCAGGGACAATCCCTTAAGCGCTTGATCCTGGAAAGGTTGACGACTGGCATTCAAGCGTTTGTCACGTCATGATGGTGCGATGACGTTGCAGCAAAGGTGCGTCGCCCTTCGGCGCAGTTTTCGGAACGACATGCCATGAACGCGATACCTGCCATTCTCAAGCTGGACGCGGGCGGGCTGCCGGTGGGATGGATCCGGTGGCAGACCGCGGTCGTGCTCTATGCGCGGGAACGCGTGCGCTGGGAGGCCGGGGACGAGCGCTTCGTGATTCGGGGCGGGACCTGTGCAGCCACCGGCCGGACCTCGCGGATCGAGATCGGCAGCATCATCGCCGTGGCGGACCGCTCGAAGCGGTTCGAGAAGGGCGTCCCCCTGCTCACCAACCGGACCCTGTTTCACCGCGACCAGAACATCTGCCTCTACTGTGGCCTGCAGTTCGCGCATGGCCAGCTGACCCGCGACCATGTGATTCCGGCCTCGCGCGGCGGCCTCAGCACCTGGGAGAACTGCGTGACCGCCTGCCGGCACTGCAACCAGCGCAAGGACGATCGCACCCCTGAGGAGGCGAGCATGAAGCTGCTGGCAGTGCCCTACACGCCCAATCTCGCCGAGTATCTGATCCTGCAGAACCGCCGCATCCTGGCCGACCAGATGGCGTTCCTGCGCAGTTATGCCCGCCGCCACGAAGGCCGTATGAGCGGCCTGGTGGCCTGATGCTGGTGGCCGAGGCCATGCGCCTGGCTGCAGAGCGCGGCTGTGAGCTGACCCGCGACCCCGACAACGGCGACTGGGTGATCCGTTCCATTGCCTACGACAGCGATCCCTGCGCCCTGAGTGACGAGCAGCTGTTGCGGATCGGTGCCGATAGCTTCCTGCGCGACTATATCCCCGACCGTCTGTAGCGCGGGGGCTGCGTCGTGATCCGGGGCGCCGAGTCGGCTATGCTCGCGGCCCTGATTTCCAGCCCGCAGCCTGTACGCCCGCCATGACCGACGTTCTCAACAAGAAATCCCGCACCATCACCGCTGGCCTGGAGCGCTCGCCCAACCGCGCCATGTTGCGTGCGGTCGGTTTCGGCGACAGCGACTTCGAGAAGCCCATCGTCGGTGTCGCCAGCGGCCACTCGACCATGAACCCCTGCAATGCCGGCATTGCCCCGCTGGCGGATCGTGCCTGCGCGGCGATCCAGCAGAACGGCGGCATGCCGCAGGTGTTCGGCATTCCCACCGTAACCGATGGCATCTCCATGGGGACCGAGGGCATGAAGTTTTCACTGGTGTCGCGCGAGGTGATCGCCGACGCCATCGAAACCTCCTGTGCCTCCCAGTGCATGGATGGCGTGGTGGTGGTCGGCGGCTGTGACAAGAACATGCCGGGGGCCATGATCGGCATGCTGCGGCTCAACATTCCTGGCATCTTCGTTTACGCCGGCACCATCAAGCCGGGCAACTGGAAGGGAGTGGCGCTGACGGTGGTGTCCTCGTTCGAGGCGGTGGGGGCCTACCGCGCCGGCAAGATGAGCGAGGAGGACTTCGTCGGTATCGAGAAGAACGCCTGTCCGTCGGTGGGGGCCTGTGGCGGCATGTACACCGCCAACACCATGTCCAGCGCTTTCGAGGCGCTGGGCATGAGCCTGCTCGGCTCCTCGCAAATGGCCTCGCCGGACCCCGAGAAGGCCGATTCCGCCGCAGATTCCGCGCGCGTACTGGTCGAGGCCATCCGCAAGGACATCAAGCCGCGGGATATCGTCACCCGCAAGGCCATCGAGAACGCCATGACCCTGGTGATGGCCACCGGTGGCTCCACCAATGCCGTGCTGCACTTCCTCGCCATCGCCCATGCTGCCGGGGTGGCGTTCACCATTGATGATGTCGAGGCCATCCGGCGCAAGACGCCGGTCATCTGCGACCTCAAGCCTTCCGGCAAGTATGTGGCGGTGGATTTCCACCACGCCGGCGGTGTACCGCAGGTGCTGAAAATGCTGCTGGTGAAGGGGCTGCTCCATGGCGATACCCTCACCATCACCGGCGAAACCATGGCGGAGGCGCTGGCGTCGGTGCCGGACGAACCGCGCGCCGATCAGGACGTGATCCGCCCGTTCGACAAGCCGCTGTACGCGCAGGGACATCTGGCGGTGCTCAAGGGCAACCTGTCACCCGAGGGCGCGGTGGCGAAGATCACCGGCCTCAAGAACCCCTCCATCACCGGCCCCGCGCGGGTCTTCAACTCCGAGGACGAGTGCATGGCGGCCATCCTCGATGACCGCATCCAGGCCGGCGATGTCCTGGTGATCCGCTACGAAGGGCCCAAGGGTGGCCCCGGCATGCGCGAGATGCTGGCCCCCACCAGCGCGCTGATCGGCAAGGGCCTGGGCGAGAGCGTCGGACTCATCACCGATGGCCGTTTCTCGGGGGGCACCTGGGGCATGGTGGTCGGCCATGTGGCGCCGGAGGCATTCGAAGGCGGCGTCATCGCCCTGGTGGAGGAGGGCGACGCCATCACCATCGATGCGCACCAACTGCTGATTCAGCTCAATGTCGACGAGGCCGTGTTGGCGGAACGGCGGGCGCGCTGGTCGCAGCCGGCGCCGCGCTACACGCGTGGCGTGCTCGGCAAGTTCGCCCGGCTGGTGTCGACCGCCTCAAAAGGGGCGGTGACCGACGGCTGAGAGCATGTGAAAAAATCGCCCGCCTGCGGCGTTCGTTTTTTTCACAAGCTCTGAGAAGTCAGGGCGCCGGCAGCCGGAAAAAGGCGCGCGCGGTGTCCTCGGTATGGGCCGCCAGGGTTTCCGGCGTCTCGTCACGGGCGGCGGCCAGCGCCGCCACCACCCATGGCAGGAAGGCGGGTTCGTTGCGGCGGCCGGCGCTTTTCTGCATCGGTTTCGGCAGGGTGCGCGGCAACAGGTAGGGGGCATCGGTTTCCACCATCAGCCGCCCACGCGGAATCCGGGGCGCCATCGCCAGCAGGTGCCCCCCGCGGCGCTCGTCGCAGGCCCAGCCGGTCAGCCCGATGTGGCAGTCGAGCGCGAGGTAGTCCGCCAGCGCTTCTGCCGTGTCGGTGAAGCAATGCACCACCACCGGGCCCAGCCGGTCGCGCCAGCGGCGCAGGATGGTGACGAAGTCGGGGTGCGCGTCCCGCTGGTGCAGAAACAGGGGCAGGCGCAAGGCTGCCGCCAGCGCCAGCTGTGCCTCGAAGGCCGCCTGCTGCTGTGCCCGTGGGGCGATGTCGCGGTAGTAGTCCAGGCCGCATTCGCCAAGGCTGACGATGCGGCCATCGGCTGCCAGCTGTTCGATCAGGGCGGCATCATTGGCGTGCCATTCGGCCGCATGGTGCGGGTGCACTCCGGCGGTCGCGGAAAGAAACCCGGGGTGGGCCGCGGCCAGCTCGGCGGCGCGCCGATTGCTGTCCCGACAGCTGCCGGTCAGCACGATGTGCGTGATGCCGGCACTGCGCGCGCGCGCCAGCACGGCGTCGCGGTCGGCGTCGAAGCTCTCGTGCGCCAGATTGGCGCCGATATCGATCATGGGCGGCCGCGGTCCGGTCCGAAGCAATCCTGACGCCACAGCGTGACCCGCTCCAGCTCGTCGTCGTGCTCACCGGCGCTGACGCGATCGATCTGCACCGTCAACAGGGCATTGGGGCCGGGTATCGTCACCTCGGCGCCATTGGCGGCGGTGCACAGCGAGCGGGCGTACCAGCGGCGGTGACCCCGGTGCGCCGGTGTCGCCAGCTGCGACCAGTACTGTTGCCACCGGTAGGAGGCGTCCGCGGGGTCCGGGGGATTGCGGAAGTCCACCGGGGTGCCGGGGGCCAGCAGATTGCGCGGTCTGCCGTCGGCCATTTCGCCGCTGACCACCAGGCGGGTCGCGTCGTCGCGGCGCGGCTGCAGGGCTTCACGCCAGTCGGTGTCCAGGTGCCAGGGCATCAGCGCCGGTTGCATCAGACCACGCAGCGGCGCGCCCGGCAGGGTCTGGTGGGCCGCCCAGGCCAGGCTCAACAGCAGCGCGACGCCGGCCAGCGTTTCACAGCTCCGTGGCAACTCCGGATGGCCGGGTGGCCGCGGCCACAGCCAGGCCGTGACATTGCCCAGCCGTGACCGGTGGCGGGCAACCCAGTCGTACAGGGCATCGCCTGGTCGCTGCCACAGGCGCAGGGCAAACAGGTGGTGGAGGCCGGGCATCAGCGGCGAGGCCCGCAACAGGGCCACCATGGCCGCCCATTTCAGGTGGGCCTGATCCTGGGCGTCGATGACGATCCAGGAGGTGTACCGCTCCATCAGGGTGGCGGTGCGTGCCCGGGATTGGGCGGGGCGCAGCTCGGTGGCCTGCAGGGCCAGCATCGTGCGCAGCAGTTGCACCGCCTTCAGGCAGAACCCGCAATGCTCGTCGTAGTAGATGGTCAGCGGCTGCCGTGCACGCGGGCGCTGCGCCAGCCACTGCCATGCCCCACCACCGACCCAGACCGTCAGGGTGGCGAGCAGGGCGGGATACAGGGCGCCGCTGGCCGGCAGGCCCAGCGCGGCTGCCAGCACGGCAAGGGCTGCCACGCCCACCAGCAGGCCTCGCAGCAATCCGCCGACACGCCCGGCCAGTGGTGCCAGTGCCAGCACCGCCAGTACTCCCAGGGCCGGCCATCGCCAGGGCGCTTCGAGCGTCAGTACGGCGGTCATCGCCAGCACCATCAGCCCGGTGATGCGCAGGGCGGCGCCCGCCACGCTGAGATGACGGGGATCCGATGGCGGAGGCGGGTCGCTGAGGGCGGCGTCGAAGCCGAAGCGGGCGCCCAGCGGCTGCCAGGCGGCCCAGAACAGTAGCCAGGCCAGCACCAGGTCGCCACCGCCAACCACCAGCGGATACCGGTTGAGCCAGGACACCCACAACAGAAAACTGAGCAGCGCGGCGCGACGGCTGGCGCGGCCCAGCAGCAGGCACAGGGCTGCCACGGTCTGCAGGGCGATCAGCAGGCATTCGAACAGTCCGCTGCCACTGATCATGTGCAGGGACAGCCGGCTGGCCTCACCGGCCTGCAGGATCCAGTGCCTTGGCGCCACGCCCGAATCGCCATAGAGCGCGCCGAGCCCGAACCATTGGGCGGGCACCATGGCCAGCAGCATGAGACCGAGCATGACCCGCAGCAGTGCCAGGCTGCGCAGGTCGATGCCGAACAGCGCATACAACGCGGGCCAGCGATCGGCAGGCACTTTCTCCGGCGTCATCGGCATTCCTTGCGGTGCATAAAAAAGGGGGCGCTGGCGCGCCCCCCAGAGTCTAACGTGATGTGTCTCAGCGGGCGTGGAGATCACCCATGTCGCCCCGCATCGGGTCGGCGCTGAACGGGCGGACGGTGACATCCGTAGTGATCAGCGGCTGATCGCGGAAGCCGCCGCCGCCGAGAATGCCGTCGACGATATCGCCCACGCCATCCAGCAGCCCGCCCAGCGCGCTGTCTTCGCCGGAGCTGCCGCTGCTGTCCGGCGCCGCGGTCGGGTCCGGTGTTTCGTCCTCGGCATCCGCGATCTCGGCCACGGCAAAGCCGAGTCCGACCACGCCCAGGGCGACCAGGCCATAGTCGAACACGCTGTATTCCAGCGCCTCGCCCGCCTGGTTGACCTGGGTCATCCGGTAGGCGAAGGGCAGGCCGTTGAGGGCGGCGCTGTCGAAGCCCTGCGGGGACATCGTCAAGGTGAACATCGGTGCCGGCGGGGCGTCGGCGAAACGGCGGTCATGATCGATCATCATGCCGTAGCGAAGGCGCTGGTCGGCGGCTGAGGCCTTGTCGCCGCCAAAGGACAGCGTGAGGAAGGCGCTGGCAACCGGAGCGCGGTCGCGCGCGTCGGCCGCGTGCAGCGTGCCGGAAGCGCCGAGGGCAGCCAGGCAAAGGCCGGCGAGCCACGTAGATTTCATGTGTGATCCCCTTGTTATGTCGTGAAACCGCGAGGTGACTATAGGCATGCCCTGATAGGCTTGCAAGCAAGCCGACACCGCTGTCATGCCGCATGCCGAACACCACCGATTCCCCCGCCGATTTACGTTTTCCTGAGCCCGGCCAGACCCGGGAATATCCTGTCGCCGGCCCAGCCGGGCGCTTGCAGGTTGCGCTCAGCATGCCGCGCGAGGCGCTGCGCGGGCTGCTTCTGGTGGCCCATCCGCACCCGCTGTTCGGCGGCACCATGGACAACAAGGTCACGCACACGCTGGCCCGCGCGGCAGCAGCGGTCGGATACGCCGCGCTGCGCTTCAATTTCCGGGGGGTCGGTGACAGCGAGGGCGTGCACGACGAGGGGCGTGGCGAGACCGATGACGCGGTGCTGCTGGCCCGCCGGCTGTCCGCATTGGCGCCGACGCTGCCATTGGCATTCGCCGGGTTTTCGTTCGGCGGGTTCGTGCTGCTGCGGGCCGCCGTCGAGGTGGGCGAGGTGGATGTGCTGACCGTTGCACCACCATTGCGAAAGTACGTGTCACTGCCGCCGCCGCCCCGTCCTCGTGGACGGTGGTGGGTACTGCATGGGACTGCTGATGAAGTGGTGGATTACGAGGAGACCCGCGACGCCTTGGCCGCCTACGCACCGCCACCTCGCCTGATTCCAGTGTCCGGTGTCGGGCACTTCTTTCACGGGGAACTGTCGGTGGTGCAGCGCACCGTGGGCGACTTTCTCGCCTGACGGACGCAGTCCCGGCAGCCCCCCCTGCTATCCTCGCCGCCGTGCTGTGGTATCCGGTTCCCGATTTTTCAACGGAGTGCGTGTAACGATGTTTTCCAGTGTCTGGCAGAAGTTCAAGGCCGACCTCGGTGCGCCGACGATGTCCCCCGCGCAACGGCAGCAGGAGGCCGTGGCGGTGTTGCTGCATGAGGTGGCGCATGCCGACCTGCAGGAAAATGCGCTTGAACTCGATCAGGTGATGCAGGAGCTGAGCCAGTCGTTCGGGCTCAGTCGTGAGGAAGCGGAGCGGCTGCGCAACGATGCCGCCGACACAGCGGATCGTACGGTCTCGCTCTACAAGCTGGTGGAAACCCTCAATCAGTCGCTCGACGTCGAAGGCAAGCGCGAGCTGCTGGCGCGTCTATGGCGCGTCGCGCTGGCCGACGGTGTGCTGGACCCCCATGAAGAAGCGCTGATCCGCAAACTGTCGGAACTGCTCTTCGTGCCACACGCAGTTTTTGTGCAGGAGCGCTTGCGCGCACTCGGCGAGCTGCCCTGATCGACCTGCCGCACCGACCCTCGGGAGCGGTGCGGCAGGACCGTGTTCTCAGGCGGCCTTGCGGTCCTTGTCGGTGGTGGGGGCCGACTCGGGGGGAGCGCCGTGGTAGATGCCGTCGCGGCCCTTGTCATCATCAAAGTACTGGGACGGCGTGAAGACGTCGACCTCGATGACGGCCCGCCGTGCCGCCAGCGCCGCTGCCAGCGCCTCCGCCTCGGCTTCGCTGATGACGTGGTGTTCGCGGGCCTGATCGATCACTGATTCGACCGCCTCGCGCGGCAGCTTGCGCTGACGCTGTGCGACCGCAATCTTGTTCAGGATCGGCTGAACGGCACTGAGCTGGCGGAAGCTGTCGAGCAGCCGTCCGGCGCCCTCACGGTCCGCCTCCGGAGTGAAGACATCGGCATGCAGCCGCCGATACTGCTCACCGTCGCTCTGAATGGTGAGGGCGGCACGGTGGGCGAGGTGGTCATCGGGCAGGCTGCCCACCGGGTTGACCCGGATCCACCACCCGGTGAGGCCGCGCATGGCCATGCCAAGGATGCCGTCGAAATTGGCGACGATGCCTTCGAAGGCGCGTTGCACCTCGGCCATCGCGTATTGCACCGCATAGTGCAGCAGGGGCAGGTCCTCGCGGCGGGCGCCTTCGGCTTCGAACCGGCGCAGGGCGCTGGTGGCCAGCACCATCCACGCCAGGGCGTCGGCGTAGCGGCCGGTCAGCGCGCCGCGGGCCTTGAGCTTGCCGCCAATGGCGAACATGGCGAGATCGGTCAGCAGCGCGAAGCGGCTGGCGGACCAGCCCAGGCGCCGGTAGTAGCGGCGGGTCTGCGGATGCACGTCGGGAACCTTCACCGTCCAGCCGCGCGTGACGCCGCGCACCAGGCTGCGCCCCATGTTGATGAAGAAGTGGCGGATCCACCCCAGCAGGTTTTCGCGGAATGCGGCGGCGTCGTCCTGCTCCACCGCGTTGACCACCTTGAGCGCGTAGGGATGGCAGCGGGTGGCGCCCTGACCAAAGATGATGAGCGTGCGGGTCATGATGTTGGCGCCCTCGACGGTGACCCCCACCGGTGCGCTGGTGTAGGCATTGCCCACGATATTGTTGGGGCCCTGCATGACCCCGGCGCCGGCAAACACATCCATGCCGTCGATAATGAGCTGGCGCGACAGCTCGGTGGTGTAGGCCTTGAGTACCGCCGACACCACGGGCGGCTGCTCACCAGCGTCGATGGCGGAACAGGCGTGAATACGCGCGCCCTCCATGAGATAGCTGAGGGCGGCGATGCGGCCGACCTTGTCCTCAATGCCCTCCATGCGCCCGATGGAGATGCCGAACTGCTGTCGGATCATCGAGTAGGGACCGGTCACCGCCGACAGCATGCGGGCGCCGCCGACGGCACCAGCGGGCAGGGAGATGGCGCGGCCGCCGGCCAGCTGCTCCATCAGCATGCGCCAGCCCTGACCGGCTTTTTCCGGGCCGCCGATGATGTTGTCGGCGGGCACGACCACGTCACGGCCCACCAGCGGACCGTTGTAGAAGGCGTCGCCGATGGGAAGGTGATGGTCCCCATTCTCGAACCCCGGTGTGCCGCGCTCCACCAGAACGCAGGTGATCCCCGGATATTCACCCTTGCCGAGCAGGTCGTCGGGGTCGTGCAGGGCACAGGCGATCGTGGCGAGGTTGGCGATCGGTGCCAGGGTGATGTAGCGCTTGCGGAAGTTCAGCCGGATGCGGACAGTGTCACCGTCGCGGAACACCTCGCCCTCGGCCTTGATGCTGGCGGCATCCGAGCCTGCAGTGGGCTCGGTGAGGCCGAAGCAGGGAACGTATTCGCCGTTGGCGAGCTTGGGCAGATAGCCGGTTTTCTGCGCCTCGGTGCCGTAGTGTTTGATCAACTCGGCGGCGCCGAGGGAGTTGGGGATCACCACCAGCGTGCCCACCGCGGAATTGACCGCGCCGATCTTGGCCAGGATGGTGCTGATCGCGAGCGTGGAAAACTGCTTGCCGCCGTACTCGCGCGGGATCAGGAAGCTCATGAAGCCTTCCCGCTTGATGAACTCGATCACCTCATCGGGAATCCGACGGCTACGGCTGATCTGGTAGGCGTCGATCATGCGCAGCAGGGTTTCCACCGGGCCGTCGAGGAACGCGCGTTCCTCGTCGGTGAGTCCGCCGTAGGGGCTGGTCAGCATGCGGCCGAAGTCGGGGTTGCCGCGGAAGTACTCGCCATCGATCCAGACCGTTCCGGCTTCCAGCGCCTGGCGCTCGGTATCGGAAATGCGGGGCAGCATCTTCTGCGCCTTCATCCAGTTCATCAGGGTGGCAAACATGGGCGGGGCCCTCCAGAAAGTGATTTGACTTTCTCACTCATACCGCAGTGCAACAAGGGATGCAAAACGGTCATCTGTTCGCGGGACGGCCGGTGTTGAACTCTGGTGGGACGTTGCGCGTCGTTGGGGGAAGTTCCAAACAGAAACGCCCGCTTTCGCGGGCGTTTCTGTTCTTCGGTGCGGCAGGCGGCTACTCGAAGCGGCGTCCTTCCTTGGCCATCTTGACCAGGATGGAAGCCGGCTTGAAGCGATCGCCGTACTTGCGGGCCAGTTCCCGCGAGCGTTTTACGAAGTTCTCCACGCCGTAGGCGTTGATGAACTGCAGGGCGCCGCCCTGGAAGGGGGCGAAGCCCCACCCGAAGATCGAGCCGATGTTGGTGTCGGCCACGGTTTCGACCACCTTCTCGGCATGACACTTGGCGGCCTCGTTGGCCTGGGCGAACAGCAGGCGATCGATCAGCTCCTGCTGGGGCAACTGGGTCTCCGCCAACGGGAACTGCTCGGTGAGACCGGCCCACAGATGCTTCTGACCGCCGGCGGGGTAGTCGTAGAGCCCTTTGCCGGCCTTCTTGCCGGGGCGGTCGAGCTGCTTGACCATCTTTTCGATCACCGCCACGCCCGGGTGCTCGACGGCGGTTTTGCCTTCTGCCGCGAGGTCCTTGCGGGTCTGTTCGAGGATGTGCATGGACAGCGACATCGAGACCTCGTCCTGCACCGCCAGCGGACCCACCGGCATTCCGGCCTGCAGACCGGCCACCTCGATCGAGCGGGGATGCTGACCTTCGGCCAGCAGGGTCAGCCCTTCCATCGGGTAGGTGGCGAAACAGCGGCTGGTGTAGAAGCCGCGCGAATCGTTGACCACGATCGGCGTCTTCTTGATCTGCTGGACGAAGTCGAAGCCCTTGGCCAGGGTTTCCTTGCTGGTCTTCTTGCCCTTGATGATTTCGACCAGCGGCATCTTGTCCACCGGCGAGAAGAAATGCAGGCCGATGAAGTTCTTCGGGCGCTCGCTGGCTTCAGCCAGGCCGGTGATCGGCAGGGTGGAGGTGTTGGAAGCGAAGACCGCGTCCTTGCCCAGCATGGCTTCCGCCTTGCGGGTGACGTCGGCCTTGATGCCCCGGTCCTCGAACACGGCCTCGATGATCAGGTCGCAGCCCTTGAGCTGTTCATAGGACGTGGTGGGCGTGATGCGCGCCAGCAATGCCGCCTTGCCGTCGGCGGTCTCGCGCCCCTTCTTCATGGCCTTGTCGAGCAGCCCTTCGGAGTAAGCCTTGCCCTTGTCGGCGGCCTCTTGGGTGGTATCCAGCAGGACCACCTCGATGCCGACGCGCGCCGAAACATAGGCGATTCCCGCGCCCATCATGCCGGCGCCGAGGATGCCGAGTTTCTTCACCGTCGAGCGTTCCACGCCTTCCGGCCGGGAGCCGCCCTTGTTGATGCCGTTGAGCTGGAACCACAGGGTGCCGATCATGTTCTTGCTGACCTGCCCCACCACGAGCTCTGCGAAGTAACGACTTTCAACGCGGCAACCGGTATCGAAGTCGGTGATGCCGCCCTCGAACACGCAGCTCATGATGTTGGTGACGGCCGGATAGTTGCCATAGCTCTTGGCGCTGGCCATGGACGGCGCGATGGCCCACACCTGCGCATTGGCGGGTGACTTGGAGTCGCCGCCCGGCCAGCGGAACTTCTTGTCGTCCCAGGGCTGAACCGCCTTCGGGTTGGCGGCAATCCAGGCCTTGGCCTTGGCGATCATGTCCTCGGGTGTATCCGCCAGCTCATGGATGATGCCCTGTTTCACGGCGGCGTCGACGCGAAGTTCCTTGCCTTCCAGCATCAGCGGCAGGGCCGGCTGGATACCGATCAGACGCGGCAGACGCTGGGTGCCGCCGCCGCCGGGCAGCACGCCCAGCTTCACTTCCGGCAGGCCGAACTTGGCCTTGGGGTTGTTCAGGGCCACGCGATAGTGGCAGGCCAGCGCCAGCTCCAGACCGCCGCCAAGTGCGGTGCCGTTGAGGGCGGCCACCACCGGCCGGCCGCATTTTTCCAGGCGCCGCAGCAGCGCCTTGAACTGCTCCGCAAGCTCGAAGGCATCGCGCGGATCGGTGATCTTGAACAAGCCCTCGATATCGGCGCCGGCGAGGAACTCCTTCTTGCCGGAGGTGATGATCACGCCGGTGATCGAGGCGTCGCTTTCGATGCGGCCGATGGCGTCGAGGAACGGGCCGGTCAGCGCTTCGTTGAGCACGTTCATGGAACGGCCCGGCATGTCCAGCGTGAGAGTGACGACGCCGTTGGCGTCTTTTTCAAAGGTGACGGATGACATAGTGACTGTCCTGTTCTGTAGCGTGGAGGGTTGCGATGCCCCTGCCGCCGGGTGACCGGGCGGGGCGCGGGCCCTCAGACGCGTTCGATGATGGTGGCGATGCCCATGCCGGCGCCGACGCACAGCGAGGCGAGACCGGTTTGCTTGTCCTGACGCTCCAGCTCATCGAGCAGGGTGCCGAGAATGATGCATCCGGTGGCGCCCAGCGGGTGCCCCAGGGCGATCGAGCCGCCATTGACGTTGACCTTGGCAGGGTCGATGTCGAGGTCGCGCTGCGCGCGCATCACCACGGCGGCGAAGGCTTCGTTGATCTCGAACAGGTCAATGTCCTGGGCGCTCATCTTGGCTTTGCCCAGCGCTTTCTTCGAGGCCGGGCCGATGCCGGTCAGCATGATGGTCGGCTCCGAGCCGATCACGGCGGTCTGGCGGATGCGTGCACGCGGCTTCAGGCCCAGCTTGCGGCCCATCTTCTTGTTGCCGATCAACATCAGGCCGGCGCCGTCGACGATGCCCGAGCTGTTGCCGGCATGGTGGACGTGGTTGATCTTTTCCAGCGTCGTGTACTTGCGCAGCACGGTGGCATCAAAGCCCATCAGGCCCATCTGTTCGAAGCTGGGCTTGAGGCCGCTCAGGCCTTCCAGGCTGGCGTCGGCGCGGATGTACTCGTCGTGGTCAAGCACGGTCATGCCGTTGATGTCCTTCACCGGCACCAGCGACTTGTTGAAGTAGCCCTTCTCGCGTGCGGCGGCGGCCTTGCGTTGCGAGTTGATGGCGAACTGATCCACGTCCTGACGCGAGAAGCCTTCGAGCGTGGCGATGGTATCGGCGCCCACACCCTGCGGTGCGAAGCCGGTGGACTGGTTGACGCGGGGGTCCATCGCCCAGGCGCCACCATCGGAGCCCATGGCCCAGCGTGACATGCTTTCAACGCCGCCCGCGACCACCAGGTCCTCGAAGCCGGACATGACCTTCATCGCGGCCAGATTGACCGACTCCAGGCCGGAGGCGCAGAAGCGGGACTGGGTGACACCGGCGACGGTCTCGGCCCAGTTGGCGTAGATCGCCGCCACACGGGCAATATCGGCGCCCTGTTCGCCCACGGGGGTGACGCAGCCGAGCACCAGGTCGTCCACCAGGGAGGTGTCCAGCCCATTGCGCTCCTCCAGCGCCCACAGCAGGTTCGCCACGAGATGGATCGGCGTTACCTGGTGCAGGCTGCCGTCCTTCTTGCCCTTGCCGCGCGGCGTCCGCACGGCGTCGTAAATATACGCTTCGGTCATGAGTTTCTCGGATCCGTTGTAAAGGTAAGGTAAATTACCTTACGCTTTGGGGGTGATGGGTTTCCCGGGCATCCATGCCCTGGGACGCCTTGGAAGGTCAAAGCCGTTCGAGCATATTATCGAGCACTACGATGGGTCAATCGTGAGCCGATGATGTTCGGTGGTTCAGTAACAGGGATTTCCAAAGATGCGAAAGCAGATCAAAAAGACTGAATCGGAAGCGCAGAGCGCTGCCTCGGAGCGGCGCCGGCTCGATCCGCAAACCCGTGCCCGTATCGAGCACGCCGTGCTGGATATCTTTTCCGAGCGTGAGTTCCACCGCGTCGGGCTGATCGAGATCGCACGCGCCGCCAATGTCTCGTTGCAGACAATCTACAAGTATTACGGGAGCAAGGAAGCCCTACTTTTTTCCAGTCTTGATACCTGGCTGGGGCAGCTGGCGTCGCGGATGATCGATCATCTGCAGGGCATCGAGGACTTCAAGGAACGGTTGCGCAAGGTGTTCTGGGTCAATCTGGACTTCTTCGACCGCAATCCGAAGGTGGCCCAGATCATCATGTCCAGCGTCTACGTGAACACTTGGCGCAAGCAGGAGCACTACCAGAACCCGGTCCTGTTCGGCACCTTCCTCAAGGTATTGGGCGAAGGGCGCTCACGCGGGATTCTCAATGACGAGGTGGAGGAGAAATACCTGCTCGACATCATCATGGGCGTGATGGGCCGCTTGGTGCAGATGCATATTCACCGGGGGCAGAAGGAGCCGCTCACCGGGCAGGCCAACGTGCTGTTCGAGATGCTGTGGCGGGCCATTGCCAAGCCGGTGCCCGCCTGAGCAATGCCTCAGGCGGCCTGTGACAGGGCGGAGCGGTGGTCCGGCCGTTGCAGGCGACCATACTGACGCTCGCCGACCTGGGCGGTCGGCGCGGTGCCCGGGCTGAGCCAGAACGGAACGGTCTCCGAGGACGGCACCACGTTGGGAAAGCGCGGGTCGTGTGGTGAAGGGCCGGCCATCGCTTTCTCCTGGATCATCGACAGGTACTGGTCGACACCGTATTCCAGCGTGTTGCCGTTGAGGATCACCTCGGAGCCGGTTTCGCGTGCGTAGGCGGCGACGCCGCGCACCCGCGAGTGCTCGGGCGCGTAGGCATCCAGGCTGACGCCATTCTCACTGGTCACCAGCACGCCGTCAGGTGTGTGGGCGACGATGGAGTGATTGCCCAGGGTATGGCCGCGGGTTCTCACCAGCGCCAAACCGGCGCCGAGCTGGACATCGTGATCGAGCAGGATGACCCGGTCCGCCGGAATTCCGGCTGTGCCCCCGGGGCAGTACCACTGGGCCTGCCACGGCACCAGCCCCTGGGCCGATTCCCACTCCTCGCGCATCACCAGCAGCCGCGCATTCGGCAGCAGTGCTGGTTGCCCGTGGGCGCCCAGCCAACGGGTGAGGTTCTGGGTGTGCAGGTGGTCGTAGGTGATGTAGTCGACGTCTTCCGGTTGCAGGCCTGCCTCGGCCAGTGCCTGCAGCACGGTCCGGGTCTTGCGCACCATCAGCTGTTCGCCGAGGCCGGCCAGCGGCCCCATGCGGGCGTCGAGTCGGGCGAAGAACGGCGTGGACCGCTGGTGCTCCCAGTCGGACGGCCCGGCCAGCAGGGTCTTGCGGCCCTCGGCGCTGTCGAACTGGATGATGAACACCCGGTTGCAGAGCTGCACGAACGGCGGCAGCCAGGCAAAGCCATTGAGGTAGGCGTACTTGCTGGGGTAGGGCACCCGCACCAGCTCCATGGAGCGGTATCCCCGCACCTGGCCACCGGCCATAAAGTCTCGGCGAAAGCCTTCTGCGGCGGTCCGGATTCGGTCAATGGCGTCCTGCGGGCGCGCGGTGTTCCGGCAGTGATCGAAATACGTCAGTCGGGTGAACATGCCGTCCCTCCAGTCGTTCAGCGGCGGCGTCCGGCGATGCGGGTCCAGCCCTCGCGTTCACCGTCGGGTTCGAAATCCAGGAATGCAGCGTAGGCCGTACGCACCTCTGCGGCCTGGCGTTCCAGCAATCCGGCCAGCACCAGCCGGCCGTGGTCGGCCAGACAGGTGCCGAGTCGTGGCGCCAGCTGGACCAGGGGTCCGGACAGGATGTTGGCAAGCACCCGGTCGTACTGAGTGGGTTGGAAGTCCTGCGGCAAACAGGTCTCGATGCGATCGGCGACCCCATTGGTGGCCGCATTCTGCCGGGTGGCCAATAGCGCCTGCGGGTCGATATCGACGCAGACCGCGTGGCGCGCGCCCAGCAGCAGGGCGGCGATGGCGAGGATGCCGGAACCACAGCCGTAGTCGAGCACGGTGCAACCCTGCAGGGGCTGGCCTTCCAGCCATTCCAGGCACAGGGCGGTGGTGGGATGGGTGCCGGTGCCGAAGGCGAGGCCGGGGTCGAGGGTCATCACCACCGCGTCGGCGGCGTCGATCTGCTGGCGCTTCTCTGCGGGCGTCACCCACAGACGCTGTCCAAAGCGCAGCGGCTGCCAGTGTTCCAGCCAGGCACGTACCCAGTCCTGGTCTTCGACCAGACCACTGCTGACCCGCAGCCGGTCCCCGTCCGGCACCAGCGCGCGCAGGAGCGCGAGGGTGGGCGCGGCATCATGGCCGTCGGGGAACAGCCCCAGCACCACCGTGTTCGGCCACAGCGGGGTTTCGCCCGGCAGCGGTTCCAGTACGGGGTGGTCCTCGCCGTCGAGGTAACTGACCGACAGCGCGCCAGCAGCCATCAGGGTCTCGTCAACGAAGCCGGGGTGTTCGCTTTCGACGCGAAGTTGCAGGAAGGCCAAGGGCGTGGGCTCGGTGAGGTCAGGCGGGCAGGGCGCGGTCGATCAGCGCCACCAGCGGTGCATCGGGGGGCAGGGTGCCGAAGGCGAGGCCGTGATGGCCACCCAGTCGGCTGCGGCAGAAGGCGTCCGTGACGGCATCGTTGCCGGCCCGCGCCAGCAGCGCACCCTGCAGGGTCAGGGCCATGTGTTCGACGATGCGGCGTGAGCGCAACTCGAGGTCGTCGTGGTTCTCAAGGGCGCCCTGCAGATCCTGCATGGCCCGGTCGAGGTCCGGGTGTGCGCCACGGGCGTCCAGAAGCTCGGCGCTCAGCGCCTCGCGGGTCTCGGGGTCGCGCGCCATGGCGCGCAGTACGTCGAGGCACTGGATGTTGCCGCTGCCCTCCCAGATCGAATTCAGCGGGGCCTCGCGGTAGAGGCGGGGCAGCAGGGTCTCTTCCACGTACCCGGCGCCGCCCAGGCATTCCTGGGCCTCGTTGACGGCGGCGGGGGTGCGCTTGCAGATCCAGTACTTGCCGACGGCGGTGGCCAGCCGTGCCATGGCCGCTTCGCCCGGGGTGCGTTCGCTGGCATCGACGGCGCGGGCAACGCGCAGGGTGAGAGCGGTCGCCGCCTCGCTTTCGAGGGCCAGGTCGGCGAGCACATTGCGCATCAGCGGCTGATCCACCAGCGCCTTGCCGAAGGCCCTGCGCTGCCGACAGTGATGAACCGCCTGCGCCAGCGCCTGCCGCATGATTGCGGAGGAGCCGATCATGCAGTCGAGGCGCGTCAGTCGCACCATTTCCAGGATGGTGGCGACACCCCGACCTTCATCGCCCACGCGCTGGGCGTAGGCGCCTTCGAACTCAACCTCGGACGAGGCGTTGCTCCAATTGCCCAGCTTGTCCTTGAGGCGCTGGATGCGAATGGCGTTGCGGCTGCCGTCAGGACTGATCTTCGGGGCGAGAAAGCAGGTCATGCCGCCTTCGGCCTGCGCCAGCACCAGCCAGGCGTCGCACATGGGCGCCGAGAAGAACCACTTGTGACCGATCAGGGCGTAGCTGCCGTCGGTTTGGCGCAGGGCCCGCGTGGAGTTGGCGCGAACATCCGAACCGCCCTGCTTCTCGGTCATGCCCATGCCCATGGTGCAGGCGGATTTCTCGGCGGCCGGCAACACCCTCGGGTCGTACTCGGTACCGGTGATCCGGGGCAGCCAGTCGGCGGCCAGATCGGGCTGGTGCTTGAGCGCTGCCACCGCAGCGTAGGTCATGGTCAGCGGGCAGCTGGTCCCCTGCTCGGCCTGGTTGTGCAGGAAGGTGAGACCGGCGCGCACCACGTGCGCCCCCGACTGCGCATGGTTCCAGCCAAACGCATGCACACCGTGCGCCATGCCCAGTGCCATGACCCGGTGGTAGGCGGGATGGAACTCGACTTCGTCCAGGCGGTGGCCGTAGCGATCGAACAGCTTGAGTCGCGGCTTGTGCTCATTGGCTTCGAAGCCCAGGCGCATCATCTCGCCGCCGGTTACCGCGCCGTAGTCCCGCAGGGCGGCCTCACCCCAGGCGCCACCTTCGCGGACGATGGCCTCGCGCAGGGCGAGATCGGTGTCATACAGGTTGACGTCGACGAAGGGCGTCGCCTGATTGTCGACGGTATGCGTCTGAAACTGTTCGGCGAGGGACATGGGCATCATCCGGAGGCAGTCGGGGGCTGCGTGGCCTCGGGCGCCCGGGCGTCCGGCATCAGACGCGGCGCGCGGTCGAAGCGCAGCAGCAGGCCGGGCAAGAATAGCAGGTCAAACAGCACGGCCAAGCCGATCACCATGGCGGTCATCAGCCCCATCGAGGCGTTCACGTCGAAGTTGGACTGGGCCAGGATGAAGAAGCCGAGCGCCAGCGATGCGGTGGTCACCAGCAGCGCCGATCCAACCGTCGAGATGGCATAGCGCACGGCGTCGGACGGACTGTCGCCACGCTCGCGGCGCGCTACCAGATACTTGCTGAAGAAGTGGATGGTGTTGTCCACGACGATGCCCAGGGTGATCGAAAACACCGCAGCCACTGCCAGATTGACGTTGCTGACGGTCAAGCCCCAGATGCCGAAGGCGATCATTGACGGGAACGCGTTCGGCAGCATCGACAGCAGGCCGAATTTCCAGGAGCGAAGTGCGATCACCAGTGTCAGGGAGATCAGCAGCAGGGCGATCAGCGAGCCCTTGATCATGCTGTTGATGTTGTTCTGACCGATGTGCGCGAACATCAGCGACAGGCCGGTGCCGGGTGTCTGCAGCGCCGGGGCGTTCTCGGAGAGCCAGGCCTGGGCGCGGTCCTCGATGGCGATGATCTGCTTGGCCTTGACGTTGGCGATCTGCGCGACCACCTTGGTCGCCGACTTGTCGAAGGTGAGCTGCGTGGCGAGGTCGAGGCCCTGCGGCAGCGACAGTTCGTAAAGCAGGATGTACTGCGCCGCCAGGTCGCGCTGGTCCGGCAGTCGGTACCACGCCGGATCGCCGCCGTGCATGTTCTGACTCAGTCGTTTGAGCACGTCGGTAAAGCTGGAGACATGCGTGATTTCCGGCTGTGCCCGCAGCCAGGTGACAAAGCGCTCGACATCGTGGAGGTAGTCCGGGTCGTAGATGCCGCCGGGTTCGCCGGATGGCAGCGAATACGCAATGGAGTCGATGCCGGTCAGTTCCTCCTGTACGAAATCGAAGGCTTGGCGCACCGGCAGTTCGGGATGGAAGTACTCGACGGTGTCGTCGTTGAGATCGTTGCGGGGCACAAAGGCCAGCATCAGCACGCCCAGCCCGAGGGCGCCATAGAAGTACCGGGTCTGATGACGCAGGATGTGGTTGGCCAGGGTCGACAGCGACAGGGTTGACGTGGCGGCGTCCCCCGTCACTTTCACCCGTAGTGGCAGGCTGAGCATCAGCGCCGGCACCATCGTCAGGGTCATCACCATCACCCCGATGACGCCCAGACCCACCATCGTGCCCAGCTCGCGGAACAGCGGCGAGTCGCTCGCGTTGAGCGAGAAGAAGCCGATCGCGGTAGTGACGGTGGTGAGGAACACCGGCATCAGGTTGATGCGCAGGGCATGGGCCATGGCATCGGGCTTGGACATCCCCTGCCGCAGGTCGCGCAGGTAGTGCACCAGGATGTGGACGCAATCCGACACGCCCAAGGTGAGAATGATGATCGGGCCCGAGATATTGACCTGATTGAGTTGGTAGCCCAGCCAGCCGGCGACGCCCACGGTGATGAGAATGCCGGCGACCACCACCAGGGTGGTGACCAGGGTGGCCGTTGCCGACCGCAGGAAGGCGCCGAGCAACACGATTACCGCCACGAACATGAGCGGCACCAGGGATGCGGCATCCCGTTCGGCGCTCTCGTTGAAGGCATGGTTGACCACCACCTGCCCCATGAGGTGAATCGTGAGTTCGGGATAGGCAGCCTGATATTCCGCCAGAAGCGCACGCGCCGCCGCCATGATCTCGGCGTTGGCCGGGGTGATCTCCCGGCTGTCCTGCGGCAATTCGATACGGACGTTGACGCTCGCCACCTCGGCGTCGTCCGCCAGCAGCATGCCGATCAGGGCCGGTTCGTCGAGCGCAATGTCCTGCAGTGCGGCGGCGCGCTCGGGTGTCAGCAGCGTGGGGTCGGGCACCAGGTCGTTGACGATCAGGTCGTCACCTTCGGCGCGCGTGTACTGGAAGTTGGTGATGGAGTCGACCCGGATCGCCCGCGGCAGGGTCCACCCGTCTGCGGTCAGGGCGTGGAGCGCGCTCAGCGTGCGGGGGGTGAAGACGGTCTGTCCGGTCGGCGCGCCGACCACGAAGGCGACGTTGTCGGCCTTGGTGTAGGCATCCTCCATGGCTTCATGCGCAATCAGCTGGGGGTCTTCAGCGTCAAAAAAGACCTTGTAGCTGGCTTCGAACCAGAGCTGGCGGGCGCCGACGGCGAGCGCCAGCAAGAGGCCGATGCCGAGCGCCAGTACTTTCCAGCGGTGATCGACCAATCCGCGTGCGAGACGTGCTTCCATGCGATTCCCCTGTGATGAGCGCAGCGAACATACCGGAGGGTATGTTGAATTGCCAGGGCCTCCGCGACACCTATACTGCGGCGGTCTGACGCTTGCCCCTTGCCATGTCGCCGTCTCCCTCCCGCCCCGCCGCGTTGTCCGCACACCCGCCGGGTCTGGTGGTGTGCTTTCTCACCGAGATGTGGGAGCGCTTCTCGTTCTACGGCATGAAGGCGCTGCTGTTCTTCTACATCACCAAGCATCACCTTTTCTCCGACGACGAGGCGTATCTGCTGCTCGGCACCTACGGCGGGCTGGCCTACGCCCTGCCGGTGCTCGGTGGCCTGGCGGCCGACCGATGGCTGGGCAGCCGCCTGGCGGTGATCCTGGGCGGCGTGCTGCTGTGCGCCGGCCACTTCGCGATGGCCTGGGAAGGGGTGCCGGCGACCCTCATCGACGGTGTGCGCCAGCAGGACACCGGGGCACTGCAGGTGTTCTATCTCGCGCTGGCGCTGATCATCACCGGCGTCGGGCTGCTCAAACCCAACATTTCGACGCTGGTGGGGGCGCTGTATGCGCAGGACGATCCTCGCCGCGATGCCGGGTTCACCTGGTTCTACATGGGCATCAATCTCGGGGCATTTGCCGCTGCGCTGCTGTGCGGCTGGCTGGGGGAGACCTGGGGCTGGCGCTGGGGTTTCGGGTTGGCCGGTGTGGGCATGGCGGTCGGACTCGTCTGCTTTGTCGGCGGGCGCCGGCACTTTGGCGACCTCGGGCTTCCGCCGGTGCCGTTGACGGGCGTGAGCAGGGGGCTTGCGGTGATCGTGCCGCTGGCCGTTGCCTTGCTGGTCTGGCCGCTGATGCAGGCGCACCTGCAGGTGTTGGATGCGGTATCGCTGACGGCGACCGAAGCGGTTGCCCTGCTGGCGGCGGCGATACTGCTGCTGTGGTGGGGGCGCTTCGTGCTGCGGCATTGCGATGGCCCGGAGCGCGCCCGAATGATCCGTTTGATGGTGCTGATCGCCTTCAGCACGGTGTTCTGGGGTTTGTACGAACAGAGCTATGGAAGCTGGAACGCATTTGTCGACCGTGTGGTCGACCGCCAGGCCCTGGGGGTGGATTGGCGGGCCAGCCAGCTCACGGCGCTGGGCGCCTTCTTCATCTTTCTGATGGCACCGCTGTTCGCACGGTTGTGGCCGGCGTTGGCGCAACGCGGCTGCCATCCCGGCGATCTGCGACTGTTCGCGCTGGCCCTGGCCTGTGCCGGTCTGGCCATGGGAGTGCTTGCCCTGGGGGCGCGGTGGCCGTTATCGGACGGTCGGGTCAGCGTCTGGGGACTGGTGCTTGCCTACGGCGTGCTGACCACCGGTGAAATGCTGCTGTCGCCCATCGGCCTGTCTGCCGTGACGCGGCTGTCGGTGCCGCGGGTGGCGGGGCTGATGATGGGCGTGTGGTTTCTGGCGTCGGCCTTCGGCGAAATGATGGCAGGCCGACTGGGCACGCTGGCGTCGATGCCGGCGGGTCCGCCCTTGGATCTTGCCTCCCAACGTGCTCACTATGCCGATGTGTTCACCGGTTTCATGGCGCTGGGGCTGATCAGCGCTCTGGTGCTCTGGATCATTGCGCTCGCGCTGGGCCCGCGAGGACGCGACGCCCAGCCAGTAACGCCGTCATCAATGCCAGGAGGCTGAGGCCGCTGCCGCCGCCGCCGCCATCGGCCAGGGGTGGCAAGCCATCGCCGCTGCCGCCCGTGGCGCTGGACAGGCGGGCGGTGCCACCGTTGACCGGATCGAGATTGTTGGCAATGGCCGTGCTGGTGCTGAAGGCCCGCTCCAGGCGGCCGAAGAAGTCGTCACCATTCGGGTTCTGGCAGCTCGCGGTGCCGCCCGACAGCACGCCGACCAGCGCGCCGCTTTCGTTGAACAAGCCGCCACCCGAGGAACCCTGCTGGGTGGTGCCCTGCTGCCAGTTCACTACCCAGGCGTCCACATCGAAGCCGCTGAGCAGGCCGCTGCTGACCGAGACATTCTCCCGTGTCCGCGCCGGGGTGACATAGAGGCTGATCTTCCTGACATCGCCATCCGGATGATGAAGCGCTGCGCCCTGTTGCGGGATGGCTTCCGAAGGCGGGCGGGCGTTCCAGGCGGCATATCGGGCGCCGAATGCAGGGGGAATGGTGCTGGTCAGCTCGATCAGGGTGGTGTCGGCCTCGGTGGACACGCCCAGGCGGCGTGCACCCTCGACGATATCGTTGAGGCTTGCCGTGCCGCTGTCGCATCCGCTGCGCGCGTAGTTGAACAGGGCCGTGACCGAGCGGGCGTTGTTGGTGGTGATGCCGCAGTGATTGGCGGTCAGGATGAGGGGGCGTCGGTCGTGTGCCGTGTTGTCCATCAATGTGCCGCTGCAGAGCGCACTGTTGGCAATGGTCAGCCGCACGGTGGCGCGCGCCTGAACGGTCCAGTCATTGCCTTGCGGGCAGGCGGCGTCGATGTTGCAGGGGTCGGCGGCCTTGGCAGAGACGGTCTCGGTGTCCTGAAAGGCGTGATTGACGGCGACCACCTCAAGCTGCGCGCTCGACATGTGGTTGACCGGCACGCGAAGTTCCAGCACGCCCCACTCGCCGGGCAGGAAGGGGGACCACCACAGACCGTCGGTGTGGTTGGGGTAGCGGTGAGTCACGCTGCCATCCGGCGCGTGCCAGCCCAGGCGGCTGCCTTCCGGTAGGGCGATGGCCTCCAATTGCAATGCCAGTTGGGCGGCGCCGGCCGAGAACACGCGCAGGCGCCAGACGGCCATATCGCCCTCCTGGCTCCAGCGGCCGTCTGCGATCGTCCGGGTAACGTGCTGGGGAACGGCAAACACGCGGGGGTTGTCGCTGGCGCGGGTTATGGCGGCCTGGATTGCGGCGGTGTCGGTGGTCAGCATCGGTACGCCGTCCAGATCGACGATGGGCATCGCTTGCGCGAATCCCCCGAACCAGAGACCGGCCGAGACCACCACAGCGCGCATCAACTTCATGACAGATTCCTTACTGCTGACGACGGGCGTCGCGTCAACCTGGAGCCTGCCCGGAAACAGGCTGAAGATCAAAAAGTGACTGCCCGTTCACCTGTAGGGCAGCCCCGGCCATGGCGTCCTGCAGCACCAGCAGCAGGCGGTGGTGCGGGCCGTCCTCGCAGGCATCCACCACTTCGCCCGCAGTACCACCATCCGCCAGATGAACAGGATCACCCGGGGAGGCGACGGCGGTGCAACTGGCCCGATAGGCGGAACGTTTGGCCTGCCCAAGGTAGTGCAGGCGGGCGATCACTTCCTGTCCGGTGTAGCAGCCCTTGGTGAAGCTGATTCCGCCCAGGCGGTCGAGTCCCGCCATCTGCGGGATGAAATGGTCGCGGGTGGCGGGGTAGACCGTCGCCACGCCGGCTTCGATGTCGGCCCGCTGCCAGGCCGTGGCAAGGCTGTCGGCCCGGCGCACCGGCAGGGCCGCGATAAGCGAGGGGTCGCCGAGCAGGAGGAACCGCGGGGTGTCACCGGGGCGTCGCGCGATCCGCAGCCCGGCCACCTCGGTGACGGCAAACGGCGCTGCGGGAATCGGCCAGCCGCGACCCCCCAGCCAGTCGAGGGCCTGAGCGCCCATCAGTGCGCGAACGTGAGGGGCGCTGTCCAGCGTGTCGATGCGGACGTCGGAGCGCAAGACGAACAGGCGCAACCGGTCGGCGGTGGTCTTTACCATGTCGCGGTGGAGGCCCAGCCAGTAGCCCGGAGGCTGTTGCCAGAGGTCCAGCGTGGCGAGCATTCGGCCCTTGGGGCTGTTGAGCGCGGTGTACAGGCTCTGCGTTGCGGTGATGGTGGCAACGTCGCCGCAGAGTTGCCCTTGCAGCAGTGTGGCCGCATCGCTACCGGCGACGGTGATCAGGCCGAGGTCGGGAAGGGGGGCGAGGTAGAGGTCTTCCATACGTTTGATTGCCAGTGCTTTGGGAGATTTGTCACACTATGCGGGCTGTGAGCACCGATTCTGACATCCCACCCCGCACGCCCGACACTGCGAATCCGCAGGACGTGGCGCCCGGGTCGATCCCGCTGTCCGCGTTGCCGCGGCGGGAAACGCCCGCCGTACCGGAAATCGGAGGGCGCCAGAATGGCCTCGATCCGACCCGGTATGGGGACTGGGAAAAGAACGGCCGCTGCATCGACTTTTAAGCGAGCAGCCGGTTCGCGCCGCTGCCGTCATCCTTTCACGTCCCTCCGGGAGCCGGAATGAGCGCCTCCAAACCGCAAGTGCCTGCGCGGCCACTGTCCCCCTTCATGCTGGGGCAGTACTACCGATTTCAGTTGACCTCGGTGCTGTCCTTTGTCCACCGCATCACGGGCATCGGACTGTCGCTGGGGACCCTGCTGGTCGCCGCCTGGTTGATCACCCTCGCCAGTGGCCCCGAGTTGTATGGGGCTTTCCAGCTGCATCTGACGGCCTGGTATGGCCAGACGTTGCTGTTCTGCTGGACCTGGGCGCTGATGTACCACCTGTGCAACGGCATCCGGCACCTGATCTGGGACGCGGGCTATGCCCTTGAGTTGTCGTCCGCCTACGCCTCCGGCTACATCAGCCTGGTGGCGTCCTTCCTGCTCACTGGCGCTGCCTGGGCGCTGGCCATTCTCGTCTAGGAGCCGCGCCATGAGTCTGCGTTCCCCCCTGTCCCGCGCCCGTGGTCTGGGTTCGGCAAAGGAAGGTGTCCATCACTTCTGGGTGCAGCGCGTCAGTGCCATTGCACTGATCCCGTTGACCCTGTGGTTCGTGTTCTCGCTGGCCCGTTTCGCGGGTAGCGATTTCGTGGTCGTGCAGCACTGGGTGTCTGCGCCCAGCGTTGCGGTCACGCTGATCCTGTTCCTGGCGACCACCCTCTACCATTCGGCCCTCGGGGTGCAGGTGGTGATCGAGGACTACGTGGGCAACGAAGGCAAGCGCATCGTGGCGCTGCTGCTGTCCAAGTTTGTGCACGCCATTGTCGCCGCCGCGAGTATTTTCGCGGTCCTCAAGGTTGCGCTGGCCTGATCGGCCGCGTCACCGATAACGGAGCTTTTCTGCCGATGTCTGCTTACGAGATTGTCCACCACGAATATGACGCGGTCGTCGTCGGTGCCGGCGGCGCCGGTCTGCGCGCGACCCTGGGGCTGGCCGAGTCCGGCCTGAAGACGGCCAACATCACAAAGGTGTTTCCGACCCGCTCGCACACGGTTGCGGCGCAGGGCGGCATTTCGGCCGCGCTGGCCAACATGGGGCGCGATGATTGGCGCTGGCACTTCTTCGACACCGTCAAGGGGTCCGACTGGCTGGGCGACCAGGACGCCATCCAGTACATGACGCGGGAAGCCATTCCGGCGGTGATCGAGCTGGAGCACTACGGGGTGCCGTTCTCGCGCACGCCCGAAGGGCGTATCTACCAGCGGCCCTTCGGCGGCATGACCACCGAATTCGGCAAGGGGCCCCCGGCGCAGCGCACCTGTGCCGCTGCCGACCGTACCGGCCACGCCATGCTGCACACGCTTTACCAGCAGAGCCTGAAGTGCAAGGCGCAGTTCTATATCGAGTTCTTTGCGCTCGATCTGCTGATGGATGACCAGGGGCAGTGTTGTGGGGTGCTGGCGCTGGAGATGGCCACCGGCAAGATTCACCGCTTCCGCAGCCACATGACCATTCTGGCCACCGGCGGCTACGGCCGCGCCTACTTCTCGGCCACCTCGGCCCACACCTGCACCGGCGACGGCAACGCCATGGTGCAGCGCGCCGGCCTGCCGCTGCAGGACATGGAGTTCGTGCAGTTTCATCCCACCGGGATCTATGGATCGGGCTGCCTTATCACCGAAGGCGCGCGCGGCGAGGGCGGCTACCTCACCAATGCCAAGGGTGAGCGGTTCATGGAACGCTATGCCCCCAGCGTGAAGGATCTGGCGCCGCGTGACATGGTGAGCCGCTCCATGGCCACCGAGATCCGGGATGGACGTGGGGTGGGTGAGGAGGCCGATCACATCCATCTGCACCTTGAACACCTGGGGCCCGAAGTGCTCCACAAGCGACTTCCGGGGATTACCGAATCGGCCAAGATCTTTGCGGGCGTCGACGCCACCAAGGCCCCGATTCCGGTGGTGCCGACGGTGCACTACAACATGGGCGGCATCCCGGCGCTCTACACCGGCGAAGTGGTCACCCTCAAGGATGGCAACCCGGACAGCGTGGTGCCGGGCCTGATGGCCGTCGGCGAAGCGGCCTGTGTGTCGGTGCATGGTGCCAACCGACTGGGGTCCAACTCCCTGCTGGACCTCGTGGTGTTCGGCCGCGCGGCTGCGATTCGCACCGCGCAGCTGATCAAGCCCAATACGCCGCACAAGAAGATTTCCTCGCGCTCGGAAGATGCCGCGCTGGCGCGTCTTGATGCTGCGCGCAACGCCAAGGGCACTGCGGCCACCGCCCAGATCCGTCTCGACATGCAGAAGACCATGCAGAAGCACTGCGCAGTGTTCCGCGACGGCCCTCTGATGCAGGAAGGCGTCACCCGCCTCAACGAGATCATCGATACCTTCCATAACGACCTCAGGGTCACCGATCGTTCTCTGATCTGGAACTCCGATCTGATCGAGACGCTGGAGCTGGACAACCTGCTTGGACAGGCGCTGGTGACCATCGTTGGCGCCGAGAACCGCAAGGAATCACGGGGGGCGCACGCGCGTGACGACATCAAGGAGCGCGACGACGAGAACTGGTTGAAGCACACGGTGGCGTGGCGCACCGGTCCGAAGGACGTGAAGCTCGACTTCCGCCCGGTTCACATGCAGCCCATGGACGAGGATGTCGAGCACATCCCGCCGATGGCCCGTAAATACTAAGTTCCAGGAGCGTGTGAGATGGCACAGTTTTCACTCCCCCAGAATTCCCGGATCAACAAGTCGGCCGGCAAGCATTATCCTGCTCCCGCCGGCGCCAAGAATGTCCGGACCTTCAAGATCTACCGCTATGATCCGGATACCGGCGAGAACCCTCGTCTGGACAGTTACGACATCGACATGGATGCCTGCGGGCCCATGGTTCTCGATGCCCTGCTGAAGATCAAGAACGAAGTTGATGCCACGCTGACGCTGCGGCGCTCCTGCCGCGAGGGCATCTGCGGTTCCTGCGCGATGAACATCGATGGCAGCAACACACTGGCCTGCATCAAGTCATGTGCTGACATCAAGGGTACGGTCACGGTCTATCCGTTGCCGCACATGCCGGTGGTCAAGGACCTGGTGCCGGACATGACCCATTTCTATGCTCAGCTGGCCTCCATCGAGCCCTGGCTGAAAACCGACACGGCTGCCCCCACCCGCGAGCGACTGCAAAGCGAGGAAGAGCGCGCCAAGCTCGACGGCCTGTACGAATGCATCTTGTGCGCCTGTTGCTCGACCAGCTGCCCGAGCTACTGGTGGAATGGTGATCGCTATCTCGGTCCGGCCATCCTCATGCAGGCCTATCGCTGGATCGCGGACTCCCGCGACGAGGCCACCGGCGATCGTCTCGACGCGCTGGAAGACCCGTTCAAGTTGTACCGCTGCCATACCATCATGAATTGCACCAAGACCTGCCCGAAGGGACTCAATCCCGCCAAGGCGATTGCCGAGGTCAAGAAATTGATGGTCGAGCGTACGGTCTGACACCCGGGGTATCACTTCGGGGGCGGCGAGAGCCGCCCCCTTTCTCGTTCTGGAGCGTCATGGATCCCGCACGACTGAAATGGCTGTTACGCCGCGGCATGAAAGAGCTTGATGTGATGGTCACGCGCTATCACGACGCCCGCTACCCCATCGCACCCGAGGCCGAGCGGGCGGCCTTCGAGCAGATGCTGGAGGGAGTGGAGGATCCGGATATCTGGTCCTGGGCCATGGGATACAGCGAGGTGCCTGAGCCCTACGCGGATGTCATTCGTGAGCTTCGCATCCACCGTTGATTTGCGGTTGCGGCCTTCGCGGCGCGCCCTGCAGTGGGCGTTGTGGCTGCATGCCCTGCCGGCCGCGCTGCTGCCGCTGACGGTGGCGCCGGGGTGGCCGATGGTGGCGGTGGCCGGCCTGATCGCGTTGTCGTGGATGGCGATCCGTCACCACCCGGCGCTGGGCCTGGGGCGGCGGGCCATCACCCGGCTGACCTGGGACAGTGAAGACCGCTGGCAGGCCTGGATCGGCGGCAAGCCCCAGCCCGTCACCCTGCTGGGACACAGCCTGGTGCATGGCGACTGGCTGGTACTGCGTTTCGAAACCGAGCGCGGGCGCTGCGTCACCCGTCTGCTGATGGGGGATGATGCCGGCGCCGAGCCATTGCGGCGTCTGCGGGCGCGATTGTCGGTCCTATCCTGATACGCGCGACTCGCGGCGCCGACCCGGCAGTACCGTGGGTCGCGCTTCGCCAAGCGGCGTGGGGAAGTCGAGCGTGTAGTGCAGGCCGCGGCTCTCACGTCGGCTGAGGGCCGAGCGCACGATCAGGTCGGCCACCGTCACCAGATTGCGCAGTTCCAGCAGGTCCGGGCTGACCGTATAGTGGCTGTAGTACTCGGCGATCTCGCGCGACAGCAGCTCGATGCGGTGTTGCGCGCGCTCCAGCCGTTTGGTGGTGCGGACGATGCCGACGTAGTCCCACATGAAGGTGCGCAGTTCCAGCCAGTTGTGGCTGACCACCACATCCTCGTCAGAGTCGGTCACCTGACTGGCATCCCAGCCCGGCAGCGTGCGCGGCCGTTGCCATGCCGGCAGTCGGGTCAGCAGGTCGCGGGCGGCGGCGTCGCCGAACACCAGGCACTCCAGCAGCGAGTTGGAGGCCAGACGGTTGGCGCCGTGAAGGCCGGTGCAGGCCACTTCGCCAACGGCATAGAGACCTTCGACGTCGGTGCGGGCATTGAGGTCGGTCAGCACGCCGCCACACGTGAAATGGGCGGATGGGACGACCGGGATGGGCTCGCGGGTGATGTCGATACCCGCCTTCAGGCAGTGGTGGTGGATGCTGGGGAAGTGCTCGCGGATGAACGCCTCTGGCTGGTGGGTGATGTCCAGATAGACATAGCGCAGGCCCAGCCGTTTCATCTCGTGGTCGATGGCGCGTGCGACGACGTCCCGGGGCGCCAGCTCGGCGCGCTCATCGAAGCGCGGCATGAAGCGTTCGCCAGCGCGGTTGTCGGCATCGGGCAGGCGAAGCAAAGCACCCTCTCCGCGCAAGGCCTCGCTGATCAGGAAGTTGCGTTTCTCCGGGTGGAACAGCGTGGTCGGGTGAAACTGCATGAACTCCATGTTGGCGACCCGGCAGCCGGCGCGCCAGGCCATGGCGATGCCGTCGCCGGAGGCGCCATGCGGGTTGCTGGAGTAGAGATAGACCTGGTTGGCGCCGCCGGTGGCAAGCACCACCGCGCGTGCGGCGTGGGCATGAACCGCATGGGTATTGACGTTGAGCAGGTACGCCCCCTGCGCACGCTCGCCGACGATCAGGTCCACCGCCAGGTGATGTTCCAGCACCCGGATATTCGGGTGGCCTGCAGCCAGCGAGGACAACGTGGTCTCCAGGGCCCTGCCGGTGGCATCGGCGGCGTGGACCACGCGCCGGTGGGAGTGTCCGCCTTCGCGGGTCAGGTGCAGCCCCGTGCCTGAGCCGGTTTCCGGGTCGAGCGTGAAGCGCACGCCTTGCGCCTGCAGCCAGCGGATGGCGGCGGGGCCACGTTCCACGGTGAAGCGCACGGCCGCTTCATCGCATAGCCCGGCGCCGGCACCCAGGGTGTCATCGACATGGTGTTCGGTCGAGTCGTCGGCATCGAGCACCGCCGAAATGCCGCCCTGAGCCCACAAGGTGCTGCCACCGGCCAGGCGTCCCTTGGACACCACGGTGACCTTGACCCCCTTTTTTGCCAGGCGCAGCGCACAGGTCAGCCCGGCGGCGCCGCTGCCCAGGATCAGCACATCGGTCTCTTCCATGCAGCGCCCAGTTTGTCGAGTAGAATGCGAGTGTTGCGCCCGCTGCGATGACGGCGGGCCGCGTGTCTTACCACGCCTGCACGCGCGGATTTTCAGGGGTTGGGAGTGTAGCCGGTCGCCATCGATGATGACGGCCGCGTTACGGTCAAGCGGGACGCATGAGCGATACGAACACCGACGAACAGCTGGTCGCGCGGGTGCAGGGCGGTGATGTCCGTGCCTTCGAGATGCTGGTTCGCAAATACCAGAACAAGATCATCCAGCTGGTCAGCCGACTGGTCGGTGACGCCGATGCGCCCGATGTGGCGCAGGAAACCTTCATCAAGGCCTATCGGGCCATCGGTGGGTTCCAGGGCAACAGCGCCTTCTATACCTGGCTGTACCGGATCGGCATCAATACGGCCAAGAATCATCTGGTGGCGCAGTCGCGCCGTCCGAGCGGCCAGAACAACATTGATGTGGCCGATGCCGAACTTTACGGCCATACCGACCATCTAAGTGATGGCGATACCCCCGAGGCGGCCGCGCTGACGGAGGAGATCAAGTACAAGGTGGCCGAGGCCATCAGCGCGCTACCGCCGGATTTGCGCAAGGCCATCACCTTGCGTGAACTCGAAGGCCTGTCTTACGAGGAGATCGCCGAGGCCATGGATTGCCCCATTGGAACGGTGCGTTCGCGTATCTTCCGGGCACGGGAAGCGATCGATGCCGTCATTGGCCCGTTGATCAGCAATGATTGAGCATCGAAAAATGTTGTCAGAACGGGAACTTTTCCGTTCTTTCGCGGTACCAGTCGGAACGGACGGTGTGAAGCCATGAATGTTCAAGAAACCCTTTCGGCCCTGATGGACGATGCCTGCGAGGCGCAGGAACTTGATCGTCTGCTGGCCGGTATGGCGGAAGATTCCGCAGCGATGCGGCAGTGGTCGCAGATGTGCGCTCAGCGCGATGCCCGCGAAGGCACCCGGATCGCAACGGTCGGGGACGCCTGGATGGCAGGCCTGATGAGCGAGGTGCGAGCGGCACCAGTGCCGCTGGCCTCAGCGCACCCCAAGGTGGCTTCGCTGGCAGCACGCCGGCGGCCGGCCCTGCGGTGGCGTCCTGTGGCGGGCCTGGCGGCGGCGGCCAGTGTGGCCGCGGTTGCGGTCGCGCTAACCGTCGGTGTCGACCGCGCTCCCCCCACGGGTGCACCGGCCGCGGTGCCGGTTGCCGCTCCCGCCGCAGGTCTGCAGTTGGTGGCCAACACGCCGGCGGTGCCGCCGCGGGTCGACCCGGCCGGTACCGCCCAACCCCTGGACGCCGAGGACACCTGGCTCCTCAACAACTATCTGCTGGAACACAACAACGCATTGGCGAGCCAGGGGGTCGGCGGCACCTTGCGTTACGCCCGTTTCGCTGCGCACACCAGTGATGGCGCGCGTCCGATGGCGGTGTCGGCCGTGGAGGATGCCCGCTGATGTCGCGCCTGTGGCTCGCGGCGCTGGGCGCCGGCATCAGCTTCGGCGCCCAGGCGGCGGACCCGCAGGCCTGGCTGGTCGACATGAGCCGTGCGGCCCGCACCGCGAACTATGAAGGCGTGATGATCTATCGGGGCGCCTCGACCCTGGAAACCTTTCGCGTGACCCACCGCTTCCAGGATGGTCAGGAGCGAGAGCGGGTGCAGAGCCTCACCGGCGAACCGCGTGAGGTGCTGAAGCAGGGGGACACGGTGACGTGTCTGCTGCCAAAGAACCGTCGGCTGTCGACGGCGCCCCAGCCGACGCCGCAGGGGTTGTTTCCGGTGCTGTCCCCGGAGCAGGTGGCGCGGATCGCTCAGGTTTACCAGCTGGAAGATCTCGGTCAGCAACGCATCGCCGGGCGTGCCTGCCAGGGGGTTGCCATCGTGCCGAGGGACCAGTTCCGCTATGGCTACGAAATCTGGGCGGACGCCGAAACCCGGGTGCCGATCAAGGTGACGCTTCGGGATCATCGCGGCGAGACCCTGGAGCAGATGATGTTCACCGAGGTGCAGTTTCCGTCCGAAATCCCGGACACTGCCTTCGAGATTCCGCCCGAGCGGCTCGCCGAGTACCAGGCAGTGGTGCAGGAGGTGGCGCCCTCGCCGCAGGCTCTGGTGGCGGGCGATGCACCGGTGAAAGCCGGTGTGGCCGCCGATCAGGATGCGCGTCGTCCCTGGGCCTTCCAGCATCTGCCGCAAGGTTTCGAGGTGGTCATGCACGTGCAGCGCACCCTCCCGGGGGGTGCCGGACGGATCCAGCATTGGGTGTTGTCCGATGGGCTGTCCGCGGTGTCGGTGTTCGGTCGTGAAGGGCAGGGGAGCCTGACCGCCGCTCCCCGGCCGCTCAACGCCATGGGAGCGGTCAACGCCTATCGGCGGCTGGCGGGATCAATGCAGATCACGGTGGTGGGCGAAGTCCCTCGTCAGACCATCAAGCTGATAGCGGATGGCGTGCTGCCGGAAACCGAGCATGCGGTAGCGGAACCCGGGCAATGATCGAGGCCCGCGCGGTGGTCTGCCGTGTCGCGGACGGAGCCGCCTGGGTACGCCCCTTGAGTGCAGAACACTGCGCGCGCTGTCAGGAAGGGCGCGGTTGCGGGGGCGGCATGATCAATCGGCTGGTCAGCAGTCGACGACCGGAGGTCGAAGTCAGCCTGCGCCGTTGTCACCCCCAGGTGGGGGAGACGGTCGTGATCGGGGTCGAGGAAGGAGCGCTGGTGCGCGCCGCCCTGGCGGCGTATGCCGTTCCCCTCGCCGGTTTGGTGATGGCGGGCAGCTTCGCCCATCTCCTGCTTGAGGCGCACGAATTGTTGGTGGCGGCGTTCGGCTTGCTGGGGATGGTGGGGGGCTTTGTCGTCACCCGGATCATCAGTGACCGCACGGCGGCCCTGCCGGATGCGCGTCCGGTGGTGCTGCGGCGGGATGCCGGCGGGCCGGATTGCGCCATCCGGGGTTGATCGCGGCGCGTCGCGGTTTCGATAATGCAGGTCTTGCGGCCCGAGGGTCGCCTCCAGGGGAAAGGGATGCGCATGCGCATGCATGGCCGGACACTGGGCCTTGCGTTGTTGGTGGTGCTCGGCGTCGCGGGATGCAAGCGCGGCGGCGACGAGCACGTTGCCGATCTGGTCGAGCAGGTCAGCCCATCGGTGGTCAACATCAGCACGATCAGTGATCTTGGCCTGCCGGCCGGGCACCCGGTGATCGCCGACGGCGCGGGGCCGGAGGACGGCAGTCCGCAGTCCCTCGGCTCTGGCGTCATCTGGTCCAGTGATGGATATGTGCTGACCAACTACCACGTCATTCGGGACGCACGGGAAATCTTCGTGCGTCTGCTCGACCGGCGCCAGCTGCAGGCCCGCCTGGTCGGATTCGACGAGCCCAGCGACCTGGCCCTGTTGCAGATTTCCGCCGATGGGCTGCCAGCGGCGCGACTGGCGGACGCCTCCCGTCTGCGTCCCGGGCAGACCGTGCTGGCGATCGGTTCGCCGTTCGGTTTCGACTACTCCGTCACGGCCGGCATTCTGTCGGCCAAGGGACGTGCACTCGACAGTGAGCAGTACGTTCCGTTTCTTCAGACCGACGCGGCGATCAATCCCGGGAACTCCGGAGGCCCCTTGTTCAACCTTCGAGGCGAGGTCATCGGCGTCAACTCGCAGATTTTCAGTCAGACCGGTGGCAGCTCCGGGGTGGCGTTTGCCATCCCGGTGGATGTCGCCGACAAGGTGGCGCAGCAGTTGCGTGCGCACGGGCGGGTGACGCGAGGCTGGCTGGGCCTCGTGGTGCAGCCGCTGGGGCGTGAGGATGCCAATTCGCGCGGACTGGAACGCGCCGAGGGCGCGCTGGTCGCCGAGGTGCTGGAGGGTTCTCCTGCCGAGCAGGCGGGTCTGCGCCAAGGGGATGTCATTCTCGGTTTCAATGGGCAGGCGTTGCCAAGCTCTCGGGAGTTGCCGCCGTTGGTGGGCGCAGTGGACCCGGGTGAGATGGTGACCTTGCTGTTGCTGCGCCAGGGGCGCACTGTCGACATTCGCGTCGAGGTCGGCACGCTGCCGGCCAACGCTGCCGTACCCCCGACGCAGGCACCGTCAACCGACGCCTCGCCTCCGCCCACCGTAACGCCCACCCCTGCGCCGCGTCTGCGTGGTGACTTGCTTGGCTTGGCGGTGCGGGCGCTGACGATGGACGAGCGCGGGGATGCGCAGCTGTTATCGGGTGGGGTGGTCCTGACCGAGGTAACCGACGGTCCCGCCCTGAGGGCCGGATTGCGGCCCGGCGATGTCCTGTTGCAGCTCAATGGACAGACCGTGGACAGTCCCGACCGATTCGACGAGGTGGTTCAGCGGCTGACCCCGGGGGCCACCGTGCCGGTGTTGGTGCAACGCCGGGGGGCGCCCCTGTTTCTGGCGCTGGATATCCCCGGCCGTTCGGTGCCGCGATGACGTATCGCCTGTTGATACGTGATGGCTGCGAGCTGTGTGAGGACGCCGCCATTGCGCTACGGCTGGATGGCCGTATCGATTTTACGATGGACGACGTCGACAGCCGGCCGGAGTGGCGTCGGCGGTATGGTGATCGCATTCCTGTCCTGCTCGACGCCCAGGGGTTGCTGGTGCTGGCTGCGCCCATTGACGTCGAGCGTTTAGCGGCCCTCTGGACCGCGGAGCCCTCCGGTATACTGCGCGGCGCTGGTCCGTCCGCCGGCAACGCAACTGACGCCTGAGCGGTGCGGGTGCCGGGGCGGGCGGCGCTCCGTCGTCAGGCCGGTTGTCCTTGGCCGTCGTCAGGTCATCCGCCGGATGGCCCCCTTTCGTCGTGCCGGACCCCGTTGATTCATGAAGCAGTCTCTTCCGAACATCCGCAATTTCTGCATCATCGCCCACATCGATCACGGCAAGTCCACGCTGGCCGATCGATTCATCCAGCTGTGCAAGGGGGTCGAGGAGCGGGAATTACAGAGCCAGATGCTCGACAACAACCCCATCGAGCGTGAGCGCGGGATCACCATCAAGGCGCAGGCGGTGTCGCTGGACTACACCGCTGCCGATGGCCAGGTGTACCAGCTCAACCTCATCGACACCCCGGGGCACGTCGACTTCTCCTATGAGGTCTCCCGTTCGCTGGAAGCCTGCGAAGGCGCCTTGCTGGTGGTCGATGCCTCGCAAGGGGTCGAGGCCCAGTCGGTGGCCAATTGCTACACCGCGCTGGATCAGAACCTCGAGGTGCTGCCGGTTCTCAACAAGATCGATCTGCACAACGCCGAGCCGGAGCGCGTGGCCGACGAGATCGAACAGGTGATCGGAATCGAGGCCAAGGATGCGCTGCGGATCTCGGCGAAGACCGGGATCAATGTGGCTGCAGTGCTGGAGGCGGTGATCGAGAAGCTGCCGCCGCCTCAAGGTGACCCGGAGGCGCCCCTGCAGGCGCTGGTGGCCGACTCCTGGTTTGACCCCTATCTCGGTGTGGTGTCGCTGGTACGCATCCTCAACGGCAGTGTCCGCAAAGGGCAGAAGGTGCGGGTCTGGTCCACCGGCAAGGATCATGAAGTGACCATGCTGGGTGTGCACACCCCCAAGCGGGTGTTCAAGGACGAAATCCGCACCGGCGAGGTGGGCTTCCTGATCGCCGGTATCAAGAACATCTTCGGTGCCCCCGTCGGGGACACCATCACCGATGCCGCGCGGCCCTGCGCTGCCGCCCTGCCGGGGTTCCGCAAGGTGCAGCCGCGGGTGTTCGCCGGCATGTTCCCGATTGACGCCGACGACTTCGAGGATTTCCGCGAGTCGCTGCAGAAGCTGCAGCTCAACGACTCCGCGCTGCAGTTCGAGCCGGAGAACTCCACCGCCCTGGGGTTCGGTTTCCGCATTGGCTTTCTCGGCATGCTCCATCTGGAGATCGTGCAGGAGCGCCTGGAACGCGAATACAACCTCAATCTCATCACCACCGCGCCATCGGTGGTCTACGAAGTGGTGATGGCCGACGGCAGCATCCGCAAGATCGAGAACCCTGCCGAACTGCCCGCGCCGGGTGAGTACGACGAGCTGCGGGAGCCGATCATCAACGCACGTGTGCTGATGCCGCAGGACTACGTTGGGCCGGTGATGCAGCTGTGCATGGAAAAGCGGGGTGTGCAGAAGAACCTGCGCTACCTCGGCTCCCAGGTGCAGCTGGAGGTCGAGATGCCCATGGCGGAGGTGGTCGTCGACTTCTTTGACCGCCTGAAGAGCGTGTCCCGCGGCTTTGCCAGTTTCGAGTACGAGTTCGTCCGCTTCCAGGCCGCCGATCTGGTCAAGCTGGATGTGCTGGTGAACGGGGACAAGGTGGACGCGCTGGCCACCATCGTGCATCGCAACAACGCCTACCCGCGCGGGCGCGATCTCTGCGAAAAGATGCAGGAGGTCATTCACCGTCAGATGTTCGACATCGCCATCCAGGCGGCGATCGGCTCCAAGATCATCGCGCGGACCACGGTGAAGGCCCTGCGCAAGGACGTGATAGCCAAGTGTTACGGCGGCGACGTATCGCGTAAGCGTAAGCTGCTCGAGAAGCAGAAAGAGGGGAAGAAGCGCATGAAGCAGATCGGCAGTGTCGAGATTCCGCAGGAAGCCTTCCTCGCGGTGCTGGGCGTGGATCGCAAGAAATGAACGCCCCCATGTTCCACTGGGACTTCATGGTTCTGCTGACCCTGGCGACTGCGGTCACGGGTGTGGTGTGGCTGCTCGACCGACTGTGGCTGGCACCGCGCCGGGTGGCCCAGGCCGGGGAGGGAGCCAAGGCCAACGGGCTGATCGAGTTCTGCCGGTCGTTCTTTCCGGTGATCGCCGTGGTGATGGTGCTGCGGGCCTTCGTTGCCGAGCCGTTCCGGATTCCGTCCGGGTCGATGATCCCCACGCTTAGCGTCGGCGACTTCATCCTCGTCAACAAGTTTGCCTACGGTCTGCGGGATCCGGTGTTCCACCGCCGCATCGTACCGGTGGGAGGGTGGCCGGAACGCGGTGATGTGGTGGTGTTCCGCTGGCCGGTCGATCCTTCCAAGGACTTCATCAAGCGCATTGTGGGTCTCCCGGGTGACCGGATCACCTACATCGACAAGCAGCTCTATCTCAACGGTGACCCCGTGACGCTGGAGCCGGCGGGCGTGTTCTCAGGCCCCTACGGGTCGGTACACCGGTTCACGGAGGACCTTGCCGGCGCCGAGCATCAGATCATCACCAATCCCGAGCGTCCGGCCGACGACTTCGACTTCGTGGTGCCGGCCGGGCAGTACTTCGCCATGGGCGACAACCGCGACGGCAGTGACGACTCACGGCGCTGGGGCACCGTCCCGGCACAGAATCTGGTTGGCAAGGCGTTTCTCATCTGGATGAGTTGGGATGGTGAGCGCTATCGTGTTGACACATCCCGTATCGGGATGAAGGTCCGTTAGTTTGGTGTTCCGTCAATAGTTCGATTTCGTAAAGATATTTGCGGAACAGCACACCAGGTTTTTGGTAACGCCGCCTGATCAGGCGCAAGGGGTCATTCATGCTCAATCGTCAACGGCAACGGGGTCTCGGCTGGTTCGGCATGCTGTGCCTGTTCGCCTTCATCGGGTTCGTGACGCTGCTGGTGTTCACCTGCCTTCCGGTGTACCTCAACCAGATGAAGATCGCCCGCGCCGTCAATGCCGTTGCGCAGGATGCGCCCGGCAGTGTCACCGAGGTGCGAAAGAGTCTTCAGCGGTATTGGGACATCGAAGGCATTGAGGAGCTCACGCCCAAGGATGTACGGGTGGTGCGGGGCAGCGGGGGGCGCCAGCTGAGCTATTACTACGAGGCGCACCGTCATCTGTTTGCCAACGTGTCGCTGGTGCTCGAGTTCGAGGACGCCGTTCCCATGGCGGGCGCCGGCAGTTGACGCTGGATCAGCTGCAGGCCGTCATCGGCTACCGGTTTCGTGACACTGCGCTGCTCACCCAGGCACTGACGCACCGCTCTTGCGGCGGGCACAACAACGAACGCCTGGAGTTTCTGGGCGATGGCTTGCTCAATGCCCTGGTGGGGGCGGCGCTTTATGGCCGACGGCCGCGTGACGATGAGGGGGCCTTGTCGCGCCTTCGCGCCAGTCTGGTGCGGGAGTCAACGCTGGCGGGTATCGCGCGGGACTTTGATCTGGGGGCCGTGCTGCAGTTGGGCGAGAGCGAGCGTAAGTCCGGCGGACATCGGCGGGACTCGCTGTTGGCTGATGCGCTGGAAGCGGTGCTGGGCGCCATCTGGCTGGATGCCGGCTTCGATGAGGCGCAACGCTGCTGTCTGCGATGGTTCGAGGGCCTGATGGATGCGCTGCCCGATCCAGAGTTGCTCAAGGATGCCAAGACTCGCCTGCAGGAGTGGCTGCAGGCGCGGGGGCGGCCACTGCCGCAGTACGCCATGCTGACGGCATCGGGCCCCCCGCATCGGCGACGTTTCGTGGTGCGGGTCTCGGCCGGGGATGCAGCGCTGTCCGCCGAGGCGGAGGGTGGCAGCCGCCGTGAGGCCGAGCAGCGTGCGGCGCATGCACTGTTGATTTCACTGGGGGTTCCGGTGGTGACCGGGCCGGAGGCAAACTGATGCGCAGTGGTCTGGTAACGGTGGTCGGGCGTCCCAATGTGGGCAAGTCGTCGCTGGTCAACGCCCTGGTCGGGCGCAAGGTGAGCATCGTCTCGCACAAGCCGCAGACGACGCGGCACCGGATCCAAGGCGTGGTCAACCGCGCCGAGGGGCAGTTGGTGTTTGTCGACACGCCCGGGTTGCACCTGCGGGCCACCCGCCGGCTGAACACGATGATGAACGATGCTGCGGCCGGTGCGCTGGCCGATGTCGATGTGGTCTTGTTCGTGATCGAAGCCGGCCGCTGGACCGAGGAGGACGAGGCGGTATTGACGCGGCTGTCGACGCTGCCGATGCCGGTCGGACTGGTGGTCAACAAAGTGGACCGGATCACCGACAAGGCGCGGCTGCTGCCGCTGCTTGCCGAGGCTGCTGCGCGACATCCGTTCGCTTTCGTGGTGCCGCTGTCGGCGATGAAACGCCAGAATCTGCAGCCCCTGGTGGACGAGCTGATGAGCCGTATGCCGGAAGGCCCCGCGCTCTATCCGGAAGATCAGGTGGTGGGCTACGACGACGCCTTCGGCCTCGCCGAGCTGATCCGCGAGAAGCTCGTGCGCAACCTGCATCAGGAGTTGCCCTACGCCACTACGGTGGCCATCGAATCCTTCGAACAGGAAGGCCGGCTCGACCGTGTGCATGCGGTGATCTGGGTCGAGCGCGAGGGGCAGAAGGGCATCGTCGTGGGCGAGAAGGGCGAACAGCTGCGCAAGATCGGTGAGGCGGCCCGTCGTGAGTGGGAACGCCAGCAGGGGCGCAAGCTGTATCTCAAGCTCTGGTGCAAGGTGCGCGAGAACTGGAGCGATGACCTGCGGGCATTGCGGCAGTTCGGTATCAGCGGCGAGTAAGCTCGATGCGTGCCCGCGCCGAGGTGCTGGTGCCGGCCTATGTGTTGCAGGCACGGCCCTATAGCGACACCTCGTTGCTGCTGGAGCTGTTCACCCTGCGGGACGGGCGGATCGGTGCCGTTGCCCGGGGCGCCCGTGCGCCACGGAGCCGTCTTCGGGGGGTGCTGCAGCCTTTTGTGCCGGTACTGGTCGGTGTGCAAGGGCGTGGCGAGTTGCTCACCCTGACGGCTGCGGAAGCCGATGGCGCACCTGTTCCACTCGGCGGCGACCGCGTGTTCTATGGGTGGTACCTCAACGAGCTGCTGTTGAAACTGTTGGCGCGAGATGATCCCCATCCCGGGCTTTTCCCAATCTATGCGCGGACGCTGGCACGGTTGCCCGGGGAACAGGCGCAGGATGCACTTCGCCACTTCGAGCGTCATCTGCTGGAGGAGATCGGCTTCGGTGTGCTGGAAGGGGGCGACTTCGCGCCCGAGCAGCGCTACGCCTGGAGCGCCGATCAGGGGCTGGTGCCGGACCCCCGCGGGCCGGTATCGGGGGCGACCCTCTCGGCGCTCCAGGACGATCAGCCATTGCCGGGCGCCTGCGCGCAGGAGGCGCGGCGTCTGCTGAAGGCGATACTGACGCTGGCGCTGGCGGGTCGTCGCCTGCAGACCCCGCTGCTGCTGAGGCGCATGCGGGGCGTGCTCGGCGATAATGACGTCTCATCCACCTGAGACACCGGCATGTCGGTTCCCCCCCCTTTGCTGCGTCTGGGCGTCAACATCGACCACGTTGCGACGGTGCGACAGGCGCGTGGCACGGCCTATCCCGACCCGGTGGAAGCCGGCCTGATCGCTGCCAGCGGCGGCGCCGACAGTCTGACCATCCACCTGCGCGAGGACCGACGGCATATCCAGGATGATGACGTCCTGCGGATGGTGGCCAGTAGTCCGGTGCCGGTGAACCTCGAGATGGCGGTGACCGGTGAAATGATCGAGCTGGCCTGCCGCGCCCGCCCCACCTTCGCCTGCCTGGTGCCGGAACGGCGTGAGGAGGTCACGACCGAAGGCGGGCTGGCGGTCTTCGAGGAGAGTCTGCGGCACAGCCTGAACGACGCCGAGGCGGCGGCATCCGACCTCGGGACGCACCTGCTGATGATCGGCATCCTGCCGACCCTGAAGGAAGGCCACCTGGCCCCGGGCACGATCAGCCCCAACCCGCGCTACCAGTTGCTCAGCGACCAGATCCTGGCCGCACGCGGCGAGGAAGGCGCCAGCGAAGGTGGTCGCGGTGCCGAATTTCGGCGCCGGGAGGCCGGCGGCCACGAGGACCTCGCCGAACTCCTTGCGATCCTCGGCGAGATCGATGGCCTCGGGCGAGGTGCCGACGATGGGCAGGCCCGCGGCCTTGAGGCGCGCGGCCAGGCCGAGCGGCGTCTGCCCGCCCAGCTGGACGATGACGCCGACGACGCCCGGGCCGCCCTCGCCGGAGCGCTGCTCCGAGTGGTAGACCTCGAGGACGTCCTCGAAGGTCAGCGGCTCGAAGTAGAGCCGGTCGGAGGTGTCGTAGTCGGTGGAGACCGTCTCGGGGTTGCAGTTGACCATGACCGTCTCGTACCCCTTGGCCGACAGCGTCTGCGCGGCGTGGACACACGAGTAGTCGAACTCGATTC